>UMDD01036488.1_pt1 | contig 48097 bp, 63 predicted proteins | sample 1964401 | NCBI WGS metagenome assembly UMDD01 (sample SAMEA4835985, study PRJEB28245) | human gut metagenome | biome: gut microbiome; material: fecal sample | place: Denmark | collected 2008
CTGAGCAAGTTGTTCTGTTCACGAAGAAGCGCGTTTTGTTCGTTATTAGCGTCCGTAGTGATTTCACGTAAGACAGAAGCCATCGCGCTTTCATCACAAGAATTTCCGTAAATCCTCTCAGTCTCGTCATAGACGGACTGCGAAAGGATATTCGAGGGGTCATAGGTTACTTGAGTAGCAAGGTGGGAGTTCACAGCTTCCGCGCTTACAAGGACAGACTGAATAATAGCGTTTGCACTCGTAACCAAGGTGTTGTTGAGCGTCTTCCAAACGGGGAGGAACTGAGCCATACCAGCAATGATAGAACTGTGCATAATCTGTCCCATCTGAAAACGGTTGAGGACTTCGGTATTGCCATTCACATGACCCACCAGCTCTGCACCGCTCTCACCAGCAACGAACATAGAACCGTGAAGACTTGCTCCTCTCGCATACTTTGGAACATTTTTCGGCGTAATAATTCCACCTTCGGCAAGGAGAGGGATTTGCGGTACAGTAATTGTGCGTAGACTTGAAAAAGGTTGCCAACCCGCAATTTCTGCATCTCTGATTTTTTTGAGAGCGGCGTTAATTCCATTGAATGGGATGGAAACTACTTTGTTTAGTCCTTTTATAATCCCATTTACAACGGTCTTGAACGCAGATACAATACCGTCCTTAATATCAACAAATATCTTTCCTGCAGGAGAAAACACTTTAACAATACCCTGCCAAGCTTTCTTAAAAGTATCGCTGAAAAATGTTGCCACCGTACTGAACACAGATTTAACACCGTCCCATGCTTTTTTTGCGCCCTTGACAAAGCCGTCCCATAGGTCAGTAAAGAAGCCAGCCACAGGCTGAATAACGTTTTCGTTGAACCAATTGCCAACGACAGAAAACACGGATTCAATACCGTTCCAGACGGTAATTGCTCCATCTTTAATACCGTTCCACATATTCGAGAAGAATGTAGCAATTGGTGTTATGATATGTTCGCTAAACCATTCGGAAGCGATACCCCAAACCGTCTTGATGATTTCCCAACAACCACTTGCGATAACGCCTATATTGTAAAAAATATCAGAGATTGTTTGAAAGATACTACCAAATAATTCAGAAAACCAGTCGATAGCTGGTGAGAAAAGCTCTACAATACCATTCCACCATTCCGAAGCATTGCTCTTAACTTCGGCAAGGAATTGAACAGGCTCGCTGTCCTTGACTTTATTTTTGAATTTGTTCCACTCGTCAGATATATTTCCGAGAGCTTCCTTAATCCCGCTCACCATCGAATCCCAGCTAACGGGTTTTCCAGTAGCGAAGTCTTTGACCCCATCAGCAATGAGAGCAAGACCAAGAGGTATACCAACACCTGTTAAACACAGTATGAGACCAATAGCGAGTTTGCCGAGAGAACCACCCATTGATTTAATCTTGGTAAAAACTTCCGTGATTTTGTTTTTTATAGTTTCCCAGTTAATAGCTACTGCTGTACCGAGAGCCGCCGCACCCGATAATATCAATCCGATACCGAGAGGAATACCAACCCCGGTACAAACAAGAATGATACCGATTACAAGAGCCGCCGCACCAACTATCTCAAGTACCTTAGTCGTTACGCTCTTAAGCTTGTTTGTCAAAGTGTCCCAGTTAAGGGCTACAGCCGTACCGAGAGCAGCTGCCCCAGCAAGGATAAGACCTACGCCGAGAGGAGTTGCAGCTCCTGTGAAAGCAAGAATCATACCTATGGCAATGGAAGCCGCCCCAACAACAAGAAGAATCTTCGTAATAGTCTTTTTGATATTGTCCGGCATAGTATCCCAATTCAATCCGACCGTTGCGGCAAGACCGACAGCACCAGCGGCAATCATCCCAATACCCAACCCGGTTGCAACTCCTGTAAGAGCGAGGATTGCACCAATACCGATTAAAGCACCACTCACGATAGCCACTATGCTTAGTACGGAGCCTTGAACATTACCTGTTAAGGAGTTCCAGTTCAAGGCTACTGCCGAAACGACAGAAATAGCACCAGCGGCAATCATTGCAACACCGAGAGGAACGAGTCCTGCCACAGCGAGAATTACACCTAATGTCAGTAAAGCACCTCCAACAATGGCTGTAAGCATACCGATTGTCCTACGGAGAGGGTCGGACATCGAATCCCAGTTAAGACCGATTGCCGTAACCATGCCAACAGCACCAGCCGCCATCAATGCGATACCGAGAGGAATGTCAACGCCAGTAAAAGCGAACAAAGCACCCATCGCCAGTAACGCACCGCTCACGATTGCCATGAGAATGGACAGAGCGTTTGACAGGTCTCCGTTGAGGGACTTCCAGTTAATAGCTACTGCTGTACCGAGAGCCGCCGCACCAGCCACTATGAGACCAGCACCGAGCGGTACATTGACACCCGAAAATGCAAGGAAAGCACCGATAGCCAACAGGAAGCCACCCAACACTCCAGTAACGAGAGTAAGTACCCTCGCCAACCGTTCCGACATTCCGTTCCAGTTCTCCATTACCGAAGCCGCCAAACCGACAGCACCAACGGCCATGAGACCGATTCCGAGAGGAAGGTTTGCACCTGTGACAACAAGGATAGTACCGATTGCCAACAGAAATGTACTGATAACGGAAGTAATCTCCCACATAGCGTCCTTAATCATCTGAACGATTTCGTCAACCTTAGAAGTGATTGCGTCACCGAGGAAATCGTAGGTAGGAAGGTCAATGCCTAAATCTCCACCACCGATACCAGCACCCAAGCCGTCACCGCCACCGCTTCCACTTCCACTGGAACTATCGTCTTTAGACAGAATGTTCAGCTCGTCAATACCGAGCAGAGCATTTTTCAGCTTCTTAGCCGCTTTTCCGGCTTTACTCAGCCCATCGGAAGCGTCCTCGGCGTTGTTAGCCAAATCGCCAACCGCAGTAGCACCAGCAGAAACGCCGGAATAATCTACCTCCGGGAATGTGAATCCGAATAGACTTGCGATAGAGTCTGCCAGCATACGGACAACCTTCACCAGAGCTATCGCATAGGGTATAACGGCGTTGAGCATGGGAATAAAGATATTACCCAAAGCTCTTGCACACTGCGTAACTTGTGCCTTTAAAATACGAATCTGGTTTGCCGGAGCGTTCAGAGTACGAGCCATATCGCCTTGAGCGGTGGTTACCTGTGTCATAATTGCGTAGTAGCGCAACTGCGACTTTTCAGCCTGTGTCATAGCAGAGACCTTTTTCTTGATACCGAGAGCAAGAGCTTCCTCTTGCAGTCTTGCAACAGACAGGTCGTAACCCAGTCTACGAAGCGGCTCAAGCTCACCCGAGATACCCGACTGTAACTTCTGCATTGCGTCCTCAAACGGAATGTTGAAGAACGAAGAAATGTCGTAGCCGAGCTGTGTGAGGTTTTTGGACATAAGGTTCGCTTTATCGCTCGCCACGCCGAAACCGCTAATGATGGTGTTGAACACACCTTGATTATGCATGAACTCACCCGGGTCGATACCGAGAACGTCGCTGACTGCTTCAGCATAGTTCTGTGCTTCCTCCGTGTATTTACCCATAGAAGCGGTAAACAGGTTCAAATCCTCAATGTACTGGTTGGACTGTGTTATCCACGAAGCAATTACTCTTGCACCATTACGAACAACGCCCATAGCCATTTTGATTTTGGCATACAGATTCATGTAACTATTTGTCGCTTTATTGTTCTCTTGCGAGATTCTGTTCGTGACGGTAATAGCTCTCTGAATGTTCGTAGGAAGACGACTGAACGCCGCAGTCACAGCATTAAGCTGATTCGTCAACGGAGCAAGAGCTGTAGACAACTGTTGAATCTGGTTGGTGAATTTAGTCATATCCATGTTGTCGAGGATGTCTGTCAGCTTCGGTAACTTATTGAGCGCATTGATAGTGGACTTTAGCCCGGAAGCGTTCAGATTGTTCAACGGTTGAAGTGCTGTACCCAGCTTCTCCATAGCACTGAAATCTACATCAGTGAGGGAAGCGGCGGCACTGCCGATATTTTGAAGCTGATTTCCGATGGAAGACGAAATTTTGAGACTGCCGAGACCTCTCAATTTATCCAAACTGGAAGCGAGCTTGTCAATTTTGTTTGCCCCGGAACTATCCATACTTTTAAGGGCGGAATCGAGATTGCGTACTTGATTTGCAACGCTTGTTAATCCGATACCGCCCTTAATTGCATTTTTGACTTTGGACAAAGAAGCGGAAAGAGCGTCTATACCAGCGACAGCCGAGGTGGAACTCGACTGAACTTCCAATTCGAGTTGTTCAATTGTAGTAGGCATAATACTCACTTCCTTTCTTGTAACTGCTTATTTGCCTGTACCATATACGCTTGCATATAGCGCAGACCCTTATCAGACTTAGCCTTTTCCTTCTTGAGTTCTGCTTCCTCCATCGTCTTTTTAGTGATGGCATATGCTTCCTCAACATAAGGTTGGGCTTTAGTTCCCTTTTTGGCGAAAGCACGAAGAATCGGAGACAGACGAGAAATAGCGTCATAAATGTACATACCCTGTAACCACATTTCTTGATTAACCCTCTCTTTGCGAAATTCCTCCGCTTTGCGGTAGGACTTCACGAGAGTGGAATCTCTATCCCAGTATTGTTCTTCCGTCATGCCTATTGATAAGTAATAGGGGAACTTAGCAAGAAAAATCTCCGAATAAGAAGGGGGAGCAGAGCGATTCTCACGCTCGCTCCCCTCGTTAGCGGATTCATCTGTCAACAGCGAATCACTTACCAACTCGCTGTCCAGCTTACGTTTCCCTCGGATTCCTCGGGTTCTTCGACCAGTGCCATAATCGGTTCGTTATACATTTCTGCAAGCTTACCGATAAGTTCCTCTCTGTTCGTCATGTGAGAGAGAATTTCGTTGATAACTTCCTTCTTCACGAAACGATGATGTGCAAGGAACGCACCTTCAAACAGTGCCGGGAGATTGGTCATAGGTTTCTGCTCGACCTCTGCCGCAATGAAGCCCTTCTTCTCCATTTCCGTAACCGTTCTGCGAGTAAACTCAAGGACATATTCTTTACCCTCGAAAGTGAATTTCAACTGCTTTGCCATGATGATTTATCCTCCTTATTTTTTCTTACTCTGCGTCCATGCTGATAGGAGAGGACGGAGCGATAGTGATAGTCATTTCGACAACCTCGTTCGTGCCGCCGCCGTTAGCATAAACAGACAGAAAACCTTTAAACTTAAACTTACCGCTGTCACCAGTAGGAGTGACGACATCGCCAGCTTCCGTACCACCGAACCAAACGGCGAACTCCTTCTCCGCACCTTCCAGTGCTTTCAGCTTCTTGTATTCCTCGAGAGTGTAGTTCGCAGTGAACTCAAGAGAATCGAGGGACTGAATACCCGGAATGTAAGTCTGCATTTTGTCAGACAGAGTAGTAGTTTCCAGCATTTCCGGCGCACCGCCGAGGTCGGGAAACTCCTTAATGTCAATCAGCTTCTCCCATGCGGTAGTATTCTTCTGCATGAGAAAAATCTTGTAAGTGTTAATAGCCATGGTTGTTTACCTCCTATAAATAGTTTTGTTTTTAGAGACGATAGCCCTGTATCGAGCCACCATTCTGTAAACTGTTGCGTCTTCCTCGTTGGGAACAGGGTTCATAAGGGTTCGTGTGAAACCGAGTGCTTCCATCTTGGAATCAATGAGAGCGATGATTGCTTTACATTCAGTTTTCTTGCCGCTCATTTTGTTAGAGTAGACATTCACCTCGTAAAGCACCTGTACGTGGTTTTCGATACACCCGGAATCTCGAGTGTTACGATAAACTTGATTGTCTGTCTCAATGAGAGAAACACAAGGAAAGGAAGGTGGAGACTTGACATATTCGCCAGTCATATAGATTTTCGGGTATTTCTTTCGTACCTCTGCGGACACGATATTGAATACCTCTGTCTCAATGTCAATCACCCGAACACCTCCTTTGCGATAGACTGAATATCATTACAAACGGTAGTGATTGCAAGAGCCATCGGCATACGAGCCGGAGTACCACGAGACAGCTTCAATTCGCCATTTTCGTAGAATCCCCAAACCTCTTTTTTGCCGTTACCCTTACCGAATCCACCGATTGTCATTCCCAGTTCTGCACCATGAGGGTGAGGGGACGAACCGGGAGAGCCATTATGATAGACACCAGCACCAAACTCAACCCACACAGCGTCTTCACCACTTGCGACAACGACAGTAACCGACCCTCGGTTGTCAACCGACACATCGACTTGTGCGTGTCGTGGAGAAGTTTGCCCTCCTTTGAGAATCAGCTCGTCAACGATTGCACCGCTGAATCCGCTTTTCGCTTCATCAGCCAGCCGTTCGGCTACTTTCTCTCGGAGGAGTTCTGTTTTTCTAAGGATTTCTTGTTTGTAATCAGCCAGCTCTTTCATAGCTCGGTTGATTTCACTCGTTGACAATCCGAATGAGATAACTTTTCTACCCACTGACAGTCACCTTGCTTATCGCAATCGACACGCTGTTCAAGCTCTTGGCTACCTTCTTGACGATATAATCGTGAGGAGTAATGACCTCCCCATCATCGTTCGTAACCAAAGCCCCGGTTTCATCAACCTGTGGCGTTTTATCGACCCATAGCACTGTGTATTCGTCAATAGGGGGAGCGTCCGTCCCCATGACAATTACCTTGTCATAACTCTCGCTTTCTCCGAACTGTCGGGTGCTTGTTTCGCCCTTAGCAGCAGAAATGTTAGCAAAAAACTCCACTGGATTGTCTCGAATGATTTCGTATTCCCCTGTAACATTTCCGTACTCGTCCGTCTTAGGGACTTTTTCTATGTAGAGAGCGTAGAAGAATCTGCTCTTGTTTCGTTCCATCATTTTCATTTAATCACCCCCACATGAGGAGTAATCACCTTGAGCATTGAGGACGGAATATCAGCATTTTCATAGCTTCGGGAGATACCGTTCTCGGAATGAGAGGTCTGACCCTCCGCACCACGCTTGTTCAGCATATAAGCGGCAATCTCGCATTGGAGAGTGTCGTACTGTGCCGGAACTTCCGTCGCACTGGAATCATACGGATATGCTCGATTGATGATTTTACGACCAGCCAATTTAAGATAGGTGGACAGCACTTCGTCATTGTCCGAACCACCGACCATCGCTTTGAGAGCAATCAGCTTTTCTTCCTCGGTCATGTTGTCCACCTCCTTTACTTAGGCAAAAGTGATTTCGTAGAAACCTTCGGTCTTAGGGTCAGACTTAGGAGTACCAACGATGTAACCGTTGTCGGTCTTAGCGTAGTAAACCTTGTCCTTAGTTACGGTAGTGTCCGCAGTGACCTTAGCCGTACCCTTGCAAACCTTGACAGCCTTAGTAGCGTCAGTCAGAGCGGCAAGGTAATACTTACGAGAGTAAATATCATTCTTACGATGGTCTGCGTCACGCTCTTGTTCGATTTCAACACCCTTCTTGTTGAAAATCGTTACAGCCTGTCGAGTAGCAACTACGACTGTCCCTTTAGTAGCGTCCTTCTTGGTGTAAATATTCACACCAGCGACAGTACCTACATAGCCGGAACGTGCGTATGCTTCCACATACTTGATGTCTTCTGCGAGGTTCTTACGAAGCTCGGCGGTGTCAGCACCATTGATGAAAGCAAAAGTCTGAGGAGCAACCTTCTCCGGCTGATTGTCAGTGCTTTCAATGTTCAGACTTGCAACAGCGTCTACGAAAGCGGCGAAGTTGAACTTATCTGCAAGAACAACCATGGTAGCCTTCTTGAACTCTCCGTAAATGTCACCATTTACAGTGTTGAAAAGGTCAGTACCCATGTGCTTAGTACCAACCGGAACAAGCATAGGGTCGGTCATTTCCTGTTCGTCAAAATACTCGAACTTGTTCTGTGCCATGAGAATCTTGTACTCCTCCGGAGTATAAGAAACCTCAATGGACTTGGTGTTACCTTCGCCCATACCGAGCTTTTCAGTACCATTGGTAGCCTTGTAGACGTTAATCTTGCGAATCATACCAGCAGTACCCACGAGGGAGTTATCAACAGTACAGAACTGCTGTAAATCGAGGTGGGAATTGAACTGGTCTTCAACCTCATTGGAGAGGAAGAAGTTGTCATAAATTTTATGAGCCATTACTCATTACCTCCTGTATCGTTATTGGTGTAGAGGGCTTTGTAGTCCTCAGGATTCTTCACAGAATAATCGTATTTCTCCTGTGGAGACAGCTTACGGAACTTCTCAAGTGTCATAGTCTTGGAATCTCCGTCCGGGGTCGGTTTCGGTGTAACTTTAAGGGCTTCCGCACGAACCTTCTTCTCGACATTCTCAAGATGTTTCTTCTGATTGGCGAAAACCTTCTCGGTATCACCATCAGCCATTGCTTCTGCGGTAGCGTCAGCCAACTTCTCCTCATAACCCATGCCGAGCAACTTTGCCTTGAACTTGGAAACTTCGCTTTCGCGGAACAGTTTGTCATACTTGGACTGTAACTCCTCACGTTCCTCCTGTTCCTTCTGCTTTTTCTGCTCGTCCTCGGTGAGCTTTTCATTAAGCTCTTTCTTCTTAGCCGCAAGCTCGGAAGCCGTCTTGTCGAAAATGTCCTTCTTTACATATCCGCTGTAATCGGGGTCTTCGGTCTCGAACGCTTCAAGAGCGGCGATTTTCTGTTCTGGGGTCATGTCGGCGTAGCCGTCAATCTTGCTAATGTCAATCTTTGCCATGTTGGAATCCTCCTGTCTTTTAATGTCTTCTGTGACAATGTTTTGCGGTTTAAGTCTTCTCTGACTATTGCGATTTAAGGCTTCTCTGCCTATATTCACAGCGGTTTACCGCTTAAATATCGTTATTGTTCGGGTCATTACCATCGTCCCCGGAATCATCGGGAGTGGTCTTCTCGGCAATCTGTGCTGCCTTTTCCTGCTGCTCCTTGTAATACTTCATGCTCATGGTGTAAGCAGATTCAGCGTCAGAGAACATTCCGCTATGCTGGAACGCCAACTGTGGGTGAATCTTAGGTTCTTGGAGCATGGAGATAAGGACTTGAGACTTACTCTGAATGGCTTCGTAGTTACGGCGAGTGAACTTCATATCAATGTCACTCAACTTGAGTGTGAGACCGCCGAGGTCTCGACAGATACGAAGAACCAGCTTGAGCATTTTCTTTTCTGCTCGCTTGAAGACATTCTCACTGTCCTTTGCTCGAGCTTCTGCGTCAGACCAACCATCACGGAGTAACACGGCAGAACCAGTGTCACTCGTGGAAGAACCACCGTTACGGTTTGGCATACCGCAGATAGTGAGCATTGCGTTGTAGTAATCGTCTTTAAGGGTCTGCGATTGTGTCTGATTCAACTCTGTGGTGACTACACCAACATCGGCGGCTTGTCCGTCAACAGACTTCACTTTGATTGCGCCGAGCTGTAAGAACTCCTCGTATTCCTCTTTGGTAATGTCGCAGTTAATGAACTTGATAAAAGCCTGTACCAACTGCTCCATACCGTCCATACGGTTACTTTCAACATTATTGATGGCGTCCAGCAAAGGAAGTACGATTTCAAATGCACCCAGCCGAGCATTATTAGCTGGATATTCAATAATCGGAATCATGTCGAGGGCATGAGGTTTGGATTCAACCAAAATGTCTCCGTCCACGAGGTAATAGCGATTCTCGGTGTAAATCGAGTAGTGGAAAATCTCGTTATCGTCCTTGCTGTACTTAACCGCCATCAGCGGCTTGTTACCGATTTCGTTAGAGTAGACAACGAATGTATCTCTCGGGTCGAGAGTGTAAAGCTCAAAAGGAGCTTCGTCTTCCTCGCCCGGTTCATCGGGAAGGACAAGACGGAACGCCGTACCACAAATCATCTGCCACTCGACAAGCTCTTGGTCTTGAGCAGCTTTGTCCTCTGCGAACATATACTCGTTGAGGGTGTTAATCTGCTTAACGATTTCCTCGCCACCATTACGGCTGACGTACTGAATCGGCTCGCCACACAGATACCCAACCTTGAAGGACACGATTTCGTTTGCACGATTCTCAGTAATCTTATTGCAGATTTCGGGGCGAACGTCTTTGACACGATTTCTGATTGGCTGGTCTCCACGGTAATACTTCCACAGGTAGTCAATCTCACTGCGGTTCAACTCGTGAGTAGCGAGAGCCTTACGAAGAACATCAACCACGTTTTCGTCCGTGATTTCTGTTACGCTGGTCTTGATAATGCGCCGACCGCTCATAAATCGTGTCTGACTTAGATATTTCGGCTTGCTCTCGTCAATTTGATGTGCCACGTTCCTTCCTCCTTTCTGCATACAAAAAAAAAAATAGGTGCATGACTGCTTGAGGTCTAAATTACCTCGTGCAATCATGCACCTATTCAAACTTGTTCTTTTTACTACACTATGATACCACAATATATAGTGGAAGTCAATACTATAACACACTATATATTGATAATTATGTAGAAAGTATGGATAACTTATACGACCTGTGTTACCACGGTCTCTGAAAGATTTCCACTTTTGCGCCGGACAGACTTTGTGCGAACTCTGCCAACATAGCCATTCCATCGGGAACATCATCGTGCTTGTTTTTACCAGCCACAGTGTAAGAGCCGAGCATATCCATCATGCGACCGTAATCACTCTGACGTTTATACAGGCTATCGTCTTTGAACAGACAGTGTTCCTTGACCCATGCACTGTTGACGATGATTTTTGTCTCCTTATTGGCGGTAGTAAACTTGGTCGTAATGCGAGTGATACCGCCACGCTTCTTGACCTCGTTCTGAACCTTCTCGGCAACACGACCACCAGCGGAATTGCTCTCGAAACGACACATTTTGACCTTACAGCGGAGCAGTATGTCCACCAATCGAGCGTCAACGATATTCGGTAAGCTGTTATCACAGACGCAATCGTCAATGTAGTAGTCATTACCGTACACATACGCCGCCGGGAGGAAAGCGTAGTCAGAACCCTTGTCTTTGGTATCGCAGATACCGATAATAGCGTCTGGGTCTTCTGCCGGAAGCTCAAAGTATCGGCGCAGTTCGTCCACATCGTAGAGCAGACCCTCACGCTCGATAGGCTGATTCATAAACAGAGCCTTGAAAGACGCTTCATCAAGGTTGTTCCTCATATCCTCGAAATAGCGACGGCTGAATCCGACACCGTAGGTGTAATTGAAATTACTTTCACCATCTACGCTCAATGCTGGAAGCACAATAAACTTCGCTCGGGAATCACCACCGTACTGATTCTCCAATCGACCAATAACATCATGGACAGACCATCGGGTAGCGATATGGATTTCCTTCGCACCTTCCTTTTTTCGAGATTTAAGGTCGTTGGTGTAGGCACTCCAAAGCTTATCCAATCGCTCTTTGCTCATAGCTTCCTCAATACCGGAACACAAGTCATCGGCGTAGAGGATTTTGTCACATCGGGTAGCACCAGTCAGTGAAGCGTTGATTGCTCGACAGGTGAGTGTAGAGAATCGGTGCTTCTTATGAAGGTCGATGGTTTCTTCCTTGGAGTTAGTTGCCGCCAGCTTTACTCCCGGGAACACATCAGCCCACAGATACTCGCTGTCGGTGATAATCTGATACACACCATCGTAGAAGGAGCGTGTCAGCATACCCGAGTGAGCAGAAGCAAGGGACTGTGAATCTGGGAATCGACCCATGACCCACGACAGGAAGAAGATACCGAGAGTGGACTTACCAGTACCGGGTGGCATGGAAATCGTAAGCAAATCCAGCCTATCGTCAATCAAATCTTGCATTGCCTGTACGACAGGGTGCATGACCTTACGGCGAGGGACATAGAACTTCTTGTCCGGCTCACGTTCCCATTCGACATAGAGCAGATAGCTTTCAAAATCAAAAGGAGCAGCAGCAAGCAGAACCTTCTTGTGAAGCATGAACAGGGAACGAAGCTCCTTGTCTGTTTCAGACTGCGGAATCTGATTCTCGATAATGTCCGACAGCTTTTTCAGATACTCCACGGATAGGGGAATGTCTGTCTTCTGTGTCTCGAGACAGATATGGTATAAATCCTCATAGGCTCTGACCTCGGAGGGGGCCTTTTTGATTTGCCCGAGAATTTTTTTAAGTAATTCTTTCATAAATTCCTCCAAAAAAAAAAAAAAAAAGAGTGCGTCACCGTTCAGAGAATTAAATCTCTGTGCGATAACGCACCCTCATCATTAAAATCTTTTTCTTCGTTTTCGTTTCCCTCAGTGGTGAGACTGCCCATTCATTTTTACAATCTCATAGAGTACCGCAAGGGGAAATATCAATATCGCCAGCACCCACATTTATTTCACTTCAATTTTCAAAGAATCTGTCCTAACAAGTTCTGACATATCTTTTCCACAGATGGACATTGAAAATTCAATCTCTTTGTTAGGTATTGCGCCGAGATTCCAACCTTGATTGAAGGTTTTTCCGGGTTGAATTGTAGCGATAACACCACTGGTGAATTGTTTCATCACACCATCAACAGATGAATCCATCGGTAGAATTGTTATTTCCTCATTGGATTTATTTTCCAATGACACGCTCATAATCGAGTTTGAGATTCCTTGATAGGTTGCTTTGATATATTCATCTTCGTAAATAACCTGTTGTTCCGATGTTTCAGATGTTTCAGATGTTTCAACTGTGGCAACAGATGAATCCGTGCTGCACCCGGAGACCGCCAGCATAAGCACTCCGGCAAGCATAATAGATAGCATTTTCTTCATTTCTATACCTCCAATGGGAGAATGGGGGAGTGTACGCCTTGTACCCAGCCCATATCTCCATATTTGTATTTGCCCTCATAGAAGGGGCGATTAGATAAAATTCCTCGAATGGTGGACGGCTGAAATCTTTTGCCTTTTCGGGTTCGATATTCACCATCGTAGAGAATCTTGTCCAGTTCCGGGCGGTTGTCCTTCGCACCGCTTATTGTATCGGTCAGCCAGCACACGATTCCGTAGTCATTCTTCATATTTTTCAGAATCATGCAAAGCTGTTTTTTCTTCTTCCGTCAAATCTTCGTAAGAATATCCCGCGCCCAATGTGTATGTTCTCTGTGTATAATCTGATAATGTAGTTTCTAACAAATGTTGATAATTGTTCATAATTTCAACCTCCTTTCTTTCGAAACGGATGATTTTCTCGCTTTAGAAGTAGTTAAAGTAGCTGTTCTCAAGGTTTTGCGTGTAACTTCCTCTTAGTACACGCATATATAGCAAAAGTTACCGCAAAAACTGATTTTCAGCTACTTTTCCTCACGTTTCGAGTAGGTGAGAACAATATCGTACCCGAGAGCTTTCATCATTTTTACGAATGTCTCATTGACTATGCCACTCGGTTTCTTCATTACTCGGTTGATGTACTGACCTGTCGTGCCGATTTCCTCACCTAAATGCTGTTGTGTCTTACCAGCTTCGAGGAGTTTCACCTTTACATCAACTTCAATGTTATTCTTAACCATGTTTTGACCTCCGTTACAGAATAATTGTAATATACTACTAACACGGCTGTGAGTCAATACATTTTAGATACTTATACCAACTTGAACGGCTGATATTAAGCTCCTCACAGCATTCCTCCACAGTCATTTCGCCGCCTTTTTGTTTTTCACGGAATTTTTGAAAAAGCTCTATCGGCAAGTCAAGGCACGGTCTGCCGTCCACTCGTATACCTTTCTCACGGGCGATAGCTTTTCCCTCTTGTGTTCGCTCTACAATCATATCCCGCTCAAACTCCGCAAAGCTCAACATGATATTACGAATGAGTTTCCCCGTAGGTGTACTATCCATAACACCGATGTTGAGAACATGGACGGTGATACCTTGTTCGATAAGTGACTCAATCAATTGACTGCCTTGCGCTGCACTACGAGCAAATCTATCCAGTTTGGTAACTATGAGCTTATCACCGCTTTTGAGGACGGATTTCAGTTTGTCAAATTCGGGTCTGTCCATTTTCCGCCCTGTAAATGAGTCATAGTAAATTTTCGTTGCTCCCGCTTCTTTGAGTAGGGCGGCTTGTCCGTCAAGACTGTTGCCGTCACGAGCTTGCCCTTTGGTAGAAACACGAGCATATCCGTAAATCATACAGATACCTCCTCAGAACTCAATATCTGTGATACCTCGTTTTGATTCGAGTTCTGAAATCACATCTGTAACAATTTTCTTGTATTTGTACATGACCTCACCCGGTTCGTTCAACACACGGCAGACCATGTTGTATGAAATTTTATGTCCTTTATCGACACAAATTTCGTGCAAATCTTTTCTACTCAACTTCATGTTATAGAGCTTTTGGTCTAATGAAAATGTCATTTTTTATACCTCCTCGTAATCTAATACATATTCCTGTGAATTTTCTGTGCTTTGCACAACCAACTGAAATCCCATTGTTTCGAGCAATCTTACAAAAGTACCTACTTTCAAATCATTACGGGATAAAAGCTGACATATATTTGATTTCGTCCCCATGTCTGCATACTCAACTAATTCGCCTAACGATATGCTGTTAGCTCTCATGATTGCACGAACGGTTTCGATAGCCGTCATGGACATATCCTCCTCTCCGTTTAGCGTTTACTAAATACTGCGTATAACTTTCGCCAAAACGCACATATCTGGCAAAAGTTTCACACATCGTTTAGTGTTTACTAAATTATTCCTCAAGTAATTTGTCAAGATTGGATTTAACTTCTTCTTGAGATAACCCGTTATTAATCTGCCATTCTGTTTTATCTTTCAAGTTACTTCTGACGATTACTTCACAATCCATAGCTTCAACCATTTCGATGAAAGTGTCAACTCGCATTCCTTTTTCTCTCGATAAAGGATTGGAAATTGCAGAAGCGGTGGATTTATTCAATTTTGTCGCAAGAGATTGATTGCTAAATCCTCTCAATTTCATAATGTCTCTGACAATTTCATTTGGCTTCATTTTACATACCTCCTTTGAATAATTAGATTATATCACATACACATAATCGTGTCAACACTTTTTCGTGTAAAATGAGCTTTTTTATATTTTTCGGCTACTCGGCATACTCCCTTGCTCGGTTTTCCCCCTTGTCAATCCCCCCGGGCATACCCCTACACCGCACAGAACGCCGCTACAAGCCCGAAAAAACGATGAACCCATACAAAATATACATTCACGCACAAAAGCCACGGAAAACGCCCCACAACGCAAGCCGAACACAACGACACGAACAACCGAACAACCCACGCCCACGAACGACACAAGCCCGGGACACGTTCGCTCCGGGCGTCTATTCTTGATTATATTTTACGTTTACCGGGCAGCGGTACACGCACGAAAAAAGCCCCGATTATATATCGGGGCTGTAAAATTAGTTATTCATTTCTAATAAATTAGCCAACACAACAAACGGAAAAATCAAAATACATAATAATACCAATTATTTATACCTCCGCTCCGAATTTTTCAATATTTACCGGGTTATCTAAATTAATAAACTGTATATCATACCAACGCCGCCCAAAATCCTTATAATAACCGCAATAGAAATTATTGTTTTTCAGTATTTTTAATATTGATTTATACATTGTTTGAAACGTGCGTTTTTCGGATGGGTGCTTTACGCTTATTTCATCGTATGTTACTAAAGGGATTAAAACCCCTTTATGATTTACTGTTAAATTATAAAGTGTATTATCTTTATAAATAACTGTTGCGGACACTTTACGCATAATATATAACCTCCTTTATTATGTGAACGAAAAGCGGCGGCTTTTCGTTGTTCGGGTATATTTCGCGGCTATTTCGGGCGCGTCTTTTTTTAAAGCCGTTGTATCAATACGGGATGAAATAACCGCCTTATAACTTGCTTTGTGTTCAGTGCCTTGTAAAACTTCGGTATTTTGCGCTCGCATGATGTTTTTAAGTTCATCTTTTAACCCGTCAATGATGATGGCGGTTTCCTCTTGCAGCCGGGTATATTGTGCAAGCTCTCCCATGATAGTATCAATATTTTTCATTGTAAAATCTCCTTTAATTTGAATATTTCAGAATCTCGCAACATAGAAACGAATATATAAAAATGGCGATTTGTCCGCGGATTGTATGCGAGATAACCCGTATCATTTTTATATACTCGGATTATATCGCCGGGGCGCGTTTCCGATGTTTCAATAAGCATTTCGCCCGTTATCCGTGAAAATAGGCGCGGTATTCGGTTATTCATAATATATTACCTCCGTTTTACGCTTGTTTGATAAATTCATGCAAAAGCTGTTCAAGCTGTTTTTGCTTTTCCTCGTATGGGCTTTTGTTTTCCCAGCTCATAATTTCGCGGGCTTTTTTCTCGTATATATCAATGTTATTTGCCCGTCTCCCCGGCATTCCTCTATATCCCGTACAAATTGTCAAGCCGTCTATTTCGTATACGTCGAAATTCCATCCATACACGCCGCATGTATAAGCTATTGGGGAATGATTAGAGAGTAAATGCCACAAATCACAATACCCAGCGCAAACGATATTATTTGAACCGTTTACAATAGCTTTTCTTGTCGTTTTGAATTTCATTTTATTTTATCCTCCTTTATATCAACCCATCACGGGCAATTTTATGTATTCGGCTTTGTGCATTCCACAAAATGCGGTGATGTGTCGTCCCGTTGTTGCGCTCCAGCCGTCCCACATTCTCACAAGCTCCCCGGCTGCCGTCCTTTTAATAATCGGCGTGTTGTAGCTGTAAAGCGTTTCTGTTCCGTCGTCCTCAATAAAAACTTTAGCTTTGCCGTAAAAACTTTTCCGGCCGTCCGTAGGGATTAAATCATATATTTTCATGTTGTTTATTCCTCCTTGTTGTTATGTTGAAATACGGCAAAATTAAAAACTTGTGTTCTTTCCTCTTTTGAAAGTGTGGAACAAATAGAAACGAGAACCGCCGCCCATTCTTCAAATTCTTTTTGTTCCCGTGTTTTAATATTGATTTCCATTATATAACCTCCGTTCATGTTACACGTTTTCGTGTCTATGCTTATATTATACACGTTTTCGTGTCTATGTCAATAGGTTTTTTAAAATTTTTACACTTTTTCGTGTTTGTATTTTTCCGTCCTTTTACTTACAACTATAAAAATATTTAGCAAACATTAAACAGTGTGTATAACTTCCTCTATATACGCGCGTATTTATAAAAAGTTATACACATCATTTAACAAACACTAAACGCCAAACGCCAACCGCAATTTTTCCGTGTTCCTGTTGTTTGCTCTGTTGCGGTAAAGCGTTAAAGTGATACCCGCTAAATCCGCACGATTTTGTGAAAAAAATCCGCCCCGAAAATCAAGCTGAAATCTCAGCCCAATTCTCGGAGCAGGTTTGCATAGTCGATAGTTGATAGTCGAAAGTCGTTAGTCGTTCGTGTCTTTGTCAGAGTCGCTTGCTGAAAGTCGTTTCTGTTGGTCGCTTGCAATGTAGCGTTCTCGGATTTCTTCAGCGGAATAGTCGTTGTCGTTCTGCTGGTTCGGTGTGAGAACGTACTCGGTCTTATCTTGGTAGCCATAGTTGTTCTTGCCAAGGAAGATACCAGCTACCGGATTGACCTTGCCGGAGTTCATGTAGGATTCCCACAAATTTTCGAGCAAAAAGTACGCCTTTTTAATGAGGTCGGTCACGCCCGGCGGCAACGCTGTCTTATACCCTGTACTTCCTGTTGGAGCATTATGAGTAATAGCCCACAAAGTCTGTCTGCTCATGCCATTCAACGCCATAGCCATACCGGCAACAGTCGGTTTCATATCAGCGTTCGCATACAACGTAAAATAGTCGGAAAGTCGTTGCTGAACCTCCGATACACTTTCCATATCAATGTTTGGCATATGAAACAGTTCCATGTTAACGCTCAAGAACTTTGCATTATCCCCAGCGTCAAGGTTGAATCCATTCATACCAATCACAGGAGAGTTGCCGCCCCTCGGTTTACCTTTCTTTTTAGGCTTCGTCTCTTTCTTTCCAACAGTCTCCTTAGTCGCAACAGTCTCCTCGGAACTGTCTGCTAATAGCTTATCTATATCCATTTCAGTCTCCTTTCTAAAATTCTTCTTATTATAATCTTAGAAGTAGTTAAAGTAGCTGAAAATCGGTTTTTGCGTATAACTTTTATATATAGGGATTTTTCTATATAGAGGAAGTTACACGCAAAACCTTAAGAACAACTACTTTAACTACTTGTAATAATAAGAATAACTCTTATTTGTAAAAGATTGTTTTTCAATCTTTTTCAGATAGTTTGGTAAATGTCGTTTTTGATAAATACTTATCCGATTTAGATTATCTGCGTCTACCGAGAATTTCAACAATTTATTCTTGTCAATATTTTTCTCTGTACACTCCATTGTTTATCCTTCCACTACTTTCTGCTGCTCGACAATTTGAAATAATAAGTCCCTTTGCAATATCACCGCGAACAGTAAAGGTATATTCGTCACTTGGCAAATGTACCCATTCGGAACGGTTGGTGAAATCTTCACATTTCTCAGCGAACATTGTGTTAAACTCATCCGCATTATTTGCTGTCGCCATTTCATAACATGCCTTAAAATGCAGACAATCTCGACAATTCATTCTGTATCACTCCTTAACAATTCGGGGTTGTCGTGTATATTTCCGATAACTTGATACCCTTTATCTTTGAAATCAAATTCTTTTGCATATCCGTTGTATATTGTGTGCCTGAAACTTGAAACTCCATAGAACACAAAGCGAGTTTTTCCTATGCCGAGTTTTAATATATCTCCTTCAAATATAGGTTTCCCATTATTATCTTTCATTCCCGTGTATTGTCCTACAGTATTTTCATCAACATACAAGCAATTTGCACCACAGCAATTATATTCTTCACACTCGAATGTGCTTTCAACCATAACCATTTCACCGTGATTATCTTTCGTAGGCACACCATACGCCCACTCGCCGTTATCTGTCCGTTTACCTCTAAACAAAATCACTCTCATTCTTCCTCACCAACCAATTCTTTTAAGAGATTAGTAATAAAATCGTCAAATTTTGCTTTGAATTCGAGAACTTCATTTGACAAACCCGTATTTGCGGCAAGCAAATTTTCGTTGTAATCTTTTAATTTTACAATCTTGTTTTGCAAATCTGCCGTATATGCCTTCTGTTCGCTTATTCTATTCTTTAACCTCTCAATCTCTGCGTCTTGTCTTTCTATGACTTCTGCACAAATCTTGATTTTTGCTTTTGCACTATCAGCCTCAGCCTTTTGGCGGTTGATGAGGTCAAGGGCATACCTCTCTAATGCATATTGGTCTTTATTGCACAAATTTTGTTTATTAAAAGGACACCCTTCACAAGCCTCAGCGGTGGTAGTGCTTATACACCGTTCCAAGCCATCTACAACATCTTTATCTGTTAGTTTCTTATCGGTCATTTAATTTTCTCCTCAAATCCGTTGTTACACTCAATGTCATAGCCTGCCTTACACGACACAGAGCGAATTAAGCAAAATTGTCCGTCAGCGCAATCATCACAGAAGTTATAATTATCTGCAAATTCGCAATCGTTATAAAATTTACAATCACTACATCTGTTCATTCCTCATCTTTCCTTTCTCTATTTATTTTAACAATAAAGGGTGCTTAAAAAATCTCTTTTAAGGGGCAGTTTTCGTGTCTTTGTTTTGTGTATTTCTTTTTTAGTATATAATCGTAAACACCTTTTTTACAAGGTTTACGACACCACTGGCAATCACAATCTAAGCAAGTTCTTGGCAACTCTTTCATATGCGTTTCAAAATAGATTTTCATTCTTCATCTTTCCTTTCTTCGTAACTACAAAAATCATATTCGTCCATAGGAAATACAGTAAATAATCTTGCGCATACATTCCCTAATAATACATTGTCAACAGAATAGTATTTGCAGTCTTTTCATTAAACAACAGTATGGAACGCTATTGCATTTCCGAGCTTCGATGTATTCCACATCTCTTGCCATGAAATAAAAATAATCTCCGAAAGCAATCATTCTTCCTCACCAACCATTTCTTTTACAAAGCTGTCGAGATTATCAAAAAAGCCATTAGAGCCGCCTAAATACCAAACAGGGTTGTCATAGCGTTTTTTCAACTTCTTCGCAAATTTTTTGTATGCTTCGATTTTTATTTCACTCATATTTGATAATTCTGATTTCAATCTCTCAATTTCTGTCTTTTGGCGGTCGATAAAGCTGGATTGCCGCATAATGAGGTTATAAACGCCCTCGGGAATACAATAATATTGTTTCTCGCCGTATACCCCTTTTGTACTTTTTTGGATTGTGAGTTCATATATCCCATCTGTGTTTTTAAATAAATTTCCAATTGCCTTTATAATTTCTTCATCAGTAAATTTCTTATCGGTCATTTACAGCACCTCCTTATTCACTCGCCTTGAAATTGTACACAGGTTTAATGATGTTCACGACCTCTACGGTGTCCGCAATATTGGCGATGATTTCCTCCATCGTCTTGTAAGCCATCGGGCTTTCGTCAATGGTAGAACGGCTGACAGAGGTAGTGAAGATACCCTTCATGGAATCCTTATACTCCTCGAGAGAAACCAGCTCTTTAGCCTTACTGCGGCTCATTACTCGACCAGCACCATGAGGAGCTGAATAGTTCCAATCATTATTACCCTTACCAACACCGATGATACAACCGTTACGCATATTGATAGGAATGAGGAGCTTTTCACCAGCTTTCGCAGAGATAGCCCCCTTGCGAACTATGTTCGTTCCAAACTCAATGTAGTTATGAACGGTCTCGAACATCGGCAAATCCCAGTAGGCGATGTCACTTCCGAACAAACTGCTGACGATACGATTTGCGATTTCATATCGGTTGATTGCCGCAAAATGCTGACACGCTTTCATGTCGTGGAGATAATCTTCCCGGTGCTTTCCTGTGAGGTAGCACAGTTCCTTCGGAATCCCGAGAGGGTTCGGAGAGAACTTTCTATGAAGCTCGGTAATCGCTTTCTGAATCTCTGCTTTACGCCCTTGCGCCTTATAGTCGGCAATCAGTTTCTCTTGCATAGCAATGAGTTCGTCCTTACCTTGCATGGTTTCAATGGCAAGATTCTGATAGTATTCGGCAACCTGTTTTCCCAAATTGCGGCTACCAGTATGAATCACAAGGTACTTCACACCTTCGGAATCTGTGTCAATCTCAATAAAATGGTTTCCACCTCCGAGAGAACCGATGGAACGAACCAGTCGTTCTGGGTTTTTGAGTGCCTTGTAGCACCGAAGATTTTCAATCACCTCGGTAGGATAAACAGGGGTCTCGTTCACCTCACGACCACTCGGTACATCTTCCCGGATAGTCTTATCAAGATAATCAAAATCAATGTCAATCTTACCAAGTTCCACGGTTAGCATACCGCAACCAATATCAACACCAACGATGTTCGGAATGACCTTATCACCTAAATCAGCCGTAAAGCCAATGACACAACCAGCCCCAGCATGAACATCGGGCATGATACGAACCTTGCAATCTGCAAACGCTGGTTGTTTGATAAGGGTGTAAATCTGATTTAGAGCTGTGGGCTCAATATTATCAGTAAAAATCTTTAAGTTGCTCATTACAGCACCTCCTTCAATTTTAGACCACAATAGGTTGCATATCCGCTCGAGGTCGATTTCCTGTCGAACCACTCCGGGTGACGCTCCATTTCAGAATTGAACTTACGAGCCGACAGAATATAAGCACCCTCGGACTTCGCCCAAATCTTGAAAGCGTTGTATAAGTCTTTTGCCTTGATAACTGCCATTTTATCTCGAGTGCCGTACTCGTTATCTGTTTCTGACACTCGCTCACAGCGGCTTTCAAGAAACTGCAATACGAGGTCGTTATCACGCTCGTATTTGGTGACAACCGATTTCAGACTACCACTCATTACAAGTCCACGTTCCTTGTAGTGGATATACCCACGCACCAGCCACATAAAAATGCCGCTCATATTGGACTGCTCACACAGCTCGTCCTTGAGATGGGTGTCCTGTTCCTCCGGTGTAAAGTGGCGATTGAACTCTATCACCTTGATACGCTCGGAAGCGAACAGGGACTTGTCTGTCACCATAGGAAGGTCGTTACAGGAAAGCCATAACGTAAATTGCGGCTTGAATGTGATTGCCGACTGATACAGCGCACGAGCGGAGATTTCCTCGCCGCCTGTAAGCTGTTTGATTTTCTCCTCGTCCAGCTTGCCGTATTCGTTGCTCTCGGACATTGTAACGAAGCGTTTACCCTTCAACCCGGCGAGGGTAGGACTGGCAGCTTCTGCGTCCTTCTGACGGTCTCCACGGCAAATCATACCGACCGGGGCTACCTTAGCATAGTCACCGAGCATAGTCTCAATGGTGTTGAGGAGAGTAGACTTACCGTTACGGGTGGTCTTGCCGTGGAGAATAAACATACACTCCTCATTGCTCATGCCCAACATGGAGTAGCCCAACGCCCTTTGAAGGAAGTCCGCCTTGTCCTCGTCATTCTGTGTGACCTCTTTGATGAACTTCTCCCAGCGTTCACACTTAATCGTTTTGGAGATAGTATGGTTAAATGCTGTCTGCATGGTGAGAAAATCCTCCCAGTTATGCTCCCGAAAGGAGAAGTCTCGAAGGTCGTATGTACCATTAAGACAGTTAATGAGGTAGGGGTCTGCGTCAAACTGCACAGCAGAGATACGAAGCTCACCTGTTGCGTCCTTGAGGATTCTGTCTCGCATACGTCTGTCACCCATCTTATTGACGAACCCTATATAGGACTTTCGAGTATCATCATCCTCGATTTCTCCACAGTAGAGAATCATCAGACGGACGAAATCTTTAATCTTCTCGGACACGAGAATCGCTCCCTCGTCCTTACGCCATGCTCCCTCGTGATAGGTGTACCAGCTCTTGTGTTCCGGGCAGTAGCGAGCTTCGTGAGAGTAGAGCAAACCAAACAGGTTTGCCATACCCATTTCACTCCATTCAAAGCCGCTGGAAGTCTCGTCAGCCTTTTCCGGGTGATACTGCTTGATAAGGTACATCTTTGAAGATAAATCCTCGTCCATAATGACACGACCATTTTGTGTCTCAAAAAGCTCTTGCATTATTTATCACCCTCCTTGACCATCTTGGTCTCATTTCGTTCGGATTCAAGAATGTATACGATGAGTTTTTTATAACCGTTTTGTTTTACCACTTGGCGACACGTTTCATAGAGCATTGCCCAACCATTGTATGTACCGTCAGTACCGTCAGTACATAATCTGTTCACCTCACAAGTGAACTCTTTATCGGGCTTTATTCCGACAGGTCTGCCGCAAATCATCGCCACTCCGACCAGTTTGTCATTGATATAAAAACCTTCACAAAAATTACAACCAATACCTCCTTCTGTCGGACTATGGTAATGATGTTCAACGACAAAATCACACGCTTGTCGGAAGGTTATCGGTCGGATTTCCATTTTCGGATAACTTTCTATATTTTCGCAGTAACACTTTGAGGTTTTGCACCTCGAAGCGTAGCAGCATTGATTATGTAGATGGTAAGCGTGGTAAACACATCTTTTCTTGCAGTTTTCACATCTTGTCTGCACGACATTCACCTCCGTTCTTTATTGAACTCGTCCCACAAGGGGGAGCGAGATTTTAGGATAAGAGAAAGACCGGGCGAACGCCATTAAAATGGGAAGCGTCGCCGTAGCCCGCATCACCGTCGATGCCGACACCAGCGAAACAGGAAGCGGAACCCTCAATCTTATTCTGCAACCAGTACCATTTCCATGTACCTGTCTCCGAGCCTTGGAAAGCGATACGCTCACGGCGGTTCTCCATGCCGTAGAAGCGTCTCACAGATACAGGCTCGTCCTTACCGTAAGGGTTCGCTCCGAAGATTTCACGTTCGGTAGGAATACGAAGCATATCAAAGCAGTTCGTTTGACCTACTCGCATACCAACCATGCGGCTCTTGATTTCTTCCGGAAAGGTATCAAAGATTTTGCTATTCAGAGTGTGGCGAAGGTCAGAGTTGAAATAGTTGATTTCCATACTACCCATTCTGTCTGTGGTCTTGAACATCGGCTGTTTGTCCTTGAGACAATCAACAGTGATGAACAGCATACCGTTTGGGGTCTCACGAATGGCTTTCGCCTTAACCTTCTCTCCTGTGGAGAGTGTGAAGGAGATAATGTCTCCCAGTTCAAACAGTTCGGTGTCAATAGTCATGTTTCTAATAACTTCCATGATAAAATTCTCCTTAATCTTTATTGAATAATTTCTTGCCCTGCTGTGATTATAAGACAGCACATACAAGATTGAATGTCAATACCTAAAAGATAAAATTTTGTCTTTTCTGTATAAGTTATCGTCTTTTGTGTCTAAGTGCTTTACGCAATCCTTACAGCATTTAATCTTCATCGCTTGTACCTCGTGACGCTGTTGCAGATAGTTCGTAGTTCATTCCTATCAAGAGGTGGGTCACAGGCAACCGTATTGGCGTACAACAGCTCCTCATAAATCTGTGACTTGGAATAACCTTGGTTGTGGAGCATACCAGCGAGGGAGGTGAGACAGATATTGCGGCTTCCGTCCGGGATTCTTGGATAGACTGGACGGAGCTTCACACGCCCATTCACGACAGGTTCTTCCCATACCGGGACATATATCTTATTTCGCCAAACAACCACCTTATCGGAGGGCTCTCGTGCTTCCGGGAAGTATTTCTCCACCACATAATCTATCGCTTCTTGATTCTCGATGATTTCTCGGTAGAGAAGGGTGTTCCCGGTCATAATGAAGTAGCGAGCCGCCTTGTAAATCTCCACGCCAGCAAGATTGTTCTTGCCCTTGAAGGGGAGAGTTCCACGGAGTAGGATATGGAATCCACACCCGCTCCGGGATTTCTCCGTATAGCTGTGGCACTTACCGACAATATCAGCCCCGAGGACGCTCATAAGACCGTCTTCATCGTACCCCTCGTCAATATCAATCCCGACATATCCATTGTCCGCAAACACGAAACCGCAGTAGTCGTAATAGTGCTGGTTGTACGATTCGAGAGCAGTCTCGAAATCAGACCATGTTTCCGGGTTGATGGAGGACGCGGCTTCGTTCTCCCATGCTTTCATAGGGACTTTGCTTCCATCATTCGCACACACCCACTGGTCGAGTTTCTTCAATTCCTCGGGAATATTGTCGTAGTTCACCATTATAAAAGACCCCTCCGTTTTGCCACTTTTCTTTCCAGCTCATTTACGAGCTTCCAAATGCTGTCCTGTGAAATACCTTTGGTCTTCGCCAACTGATAAATATTATCCGGGACGGTATCACCCTCACGATAGATATATAGGAGCATTGCTCGGTCATTATCGGAGAACGACTTGAGTGCGCTGTCACACGCCGCCCAGTTATGTTTGTCTGTTTCCGAGTGGAACTTCGGTTTGCCGTGTCGAGTATAGAATCGCAGACAATGATTCACATACTCGGAGTAATAAGTTCGGCTCATTTACTTGTCCTCCTCATACACGGAACTCAATGGGGCTTTCTTTGCTGTCTTCTTGACCTTGACACCCTCGAAATACCATTGATTGTCAATACAGATAGGGTAGTCCGGATTGTCAGATTCCATCGGCTTACCAGTGTCAATGATATGCTGTGCCGCAGACACGGAGAGGTTGTTCTTTACAAAGTCCTTCCCGGTGCGGAGCAGAGCGTTCACTCTGCCGTTGACGTTCTTCAACTTATACATTGTGTATAACCTCCTTAAATTCATTATTCAGAGCTCCCACATCGACATTGCAAAGCTCCTTGAGTTTGTAGCGTTCCGGGTAGGTATCGTCCATTTCGTAGACCTCCCTCATGTGAATGTGTTCCTTCAACATATCCCGGTAGAATCTCTCGAGACGCTTCTTACCGAACCCGAGGTAAACATGAAGCGTCCACAGCACCATTGTGTAAATGTCGAGAGAATAGGCTTCGTCATGCTCAAGAATCTGTCGGTCGATTTCGTGGATTGCCGCCGCTGTCGCTCTTTCCTTGGCTGACTTCTCCGCATGAGAGACCATGTGGTCGAAATCACTGACTTTCAGATTCAGAGTGGGTTCTTTCTGTACCTTAATTCCGGCTTTCTTCTGCCTACGCCGTTCAGCTCTGTTCATTACCCACACCTTCCTTCAAGAGCGAACCATAAGGGAGGGTGAGAATCCAATCGCAGAACATACGCCACTCGTCCAGCTTGTGACCTCTGCGATATTCCAGCATATTCAGAAGGTTTTCGTAGGTCATAGTGACCGTTCGCTTCTGATTGTAGGACGTAGGGAGGAGCTGTATCATCTGTCGCCATAACTTCTTGTCCTTGGTCTCAAGGTACTTCAAACGATTCATGTTGAGAGCGTTGATAATGCAGGAGCAGACAACATCTTTCGTCCATCTGTTGCAGTCCTCAAAGCTGAAATCTTCAATGGTGAACTCTTTTGCGGTCAGTTTGTGCATGGTGGAACAGGAATTGGCGGTCGTGCCGACCTTGTATGTATCGAACTCCTTCCACCAGTAGAGAGGAGCGGTAATGTCCACCGATACGAAAATCTGACGGAGGAACTTGCGGTGAGGTGCGCCGCCACGAATAAGCCGGGTCATAAGGTCAACATCGTTTTCCCCGAGACACAGCTTGTCGCCGTCAAATACGGTGTCAGAGCGTTCCCAGCTATTGAGAGGATTTCTCATTCCTCGGATAGCGTGTTCCCAGCCCCATATCTCGGGTTTCTCAAATTTAATCATCACTCATTTCTCCTTAATAGCAGCTCTCATTTTCCTTAATCTTGGCAATCTTCTGAATGAAATTCGGGATTCTTGCTTTCATGTCTACACTCCCTCTACATGGGACGCAATCATATCTGCATGATGTGTCCAAAGTACATTAGGGTATCTGTGAACGGCACGGGTGTAATCTCGCCATTCCTCCTTGTCGGTAAACGCTCCCATGTGATAGCGAATACACATGATTTCCTCTTCGGTGAGCTTGAAATACTGTGCCAGCACCATAACCGACTTATCACCGTGACCCTTGAGCAGAGTGTCCGTAGCGTATTCCCACTTGTAATCGTCTCTGATTTCCTCGCCGCCGAGAGTTTTAGCAATGACCGGGTGCTGGTAGTTGTCTATCTTACAGAGGTCGTGGAACATACCAACCAGCAGAGGTGAGCGAGGGTTCTGCCAGTCAAGACGGCACTCCTCCGTGAGCTTCTTGAGGTAGCGAGCTACCATGTAACTGTGGTCGAACAGACCGCCCTCGTAGTTCCCGTGATACTTGGTGCTTGCCGGAGCGGTGAAGAAGCCCTCATCTAACAGGTCTTTCTTGACCTCCGGGGGAACAATGTCACCCATGAGGTTATTGAATTTCTCAATACGTTCTGCAACGCCATTGAGCAGAATCTCGTCATTGTTCGGGCGGTTCATGCCAGCCGCAGTGCGGAGAGTTTCAGTCTGATACTCATTGATAGTCATGCTTTTTCCTCCTGTGATTTCGCCAATTCGAGATACTTCTTCAAGTACCAATCGGCTTTCTTAATGTCCTCGACACCGTTCTTATTCCTGTGTCGGTAGATGTACTTGAGAGCATTGCATACACAGAAGTCCTTCGTAGCTTCCACGCCCTGTGTCTCGAGCATTACCTCAATGCACTCGAATTTCCCGGTCTCATAATGTGCCGGGTGATTGACATTATCTGTCATGCGACACCTCCTATTAAAAATCCGGGAGAGGAGCTTGCCCCTCCCGGCTGATTGCTTAATTCAACAGTGCGTCAATATTCAGTCCAGTCTTAGCCGGAGCGGAAGCAGTCTGTGTTTTAGGTGCAGCTTTCGGAGCGGCGTTATTACCATTACCGAGAGTGAGCGCACGAGCGACAGGCTCGGTATCGAAACCGTCTGCCGGAGACTTGTCCCCGAGGTTTGCGAAAGTGACTTCCTTGTTCGGGTCTTTGTTACTCGGGACTTTGGTGTGAACAACCTCTGCACGTATGTAGTGATTGATAAGCTGTTCCGGGTCAATGTCCTCCATCGTGTAGTCGTTCATAGCCGTCTTAGCGAAGTAGGAGAAAGCGTTCAGAGCCTTTTCGTTGTACTCGTCATTCTTATCCTTGATAGAGAAACGCTCGGTGTGAGTTGCGCCCTGTGCGTTTACCAGCTTGATTTCGATACGACCGAAATCCTCGTCATAGGTTGCGTCATAAATGCGGAAAACGTATTCCCCCTCCGGGATTATTACAAAACCGCTTGTCATGGGTATTCTTGCCATTTTACTTATCCTCCTTGTTATTGTTTTTTATTCCGGCGATAATACAAATGCCGATAATTACCACCACTTCAACGATGATAGTTGCGGCTACTCCGAGCCAAAACGGATTTACATACATAGTGTTTATCCTCCTTAAAAATTCCTTTTTTTCGTACTGTTGGTGAAGACGATTTCCGTCAATTTCCATGCCTGTTCCTCGGTGAAACCAGCCTTAATGTAGCTGTCATACATATTGTGAAGCTCGACAGCGGCTTCATCGTACTTCTCGACCTTGAGAGCTTCCTCACGCTGTTCCTCGAGAGCTTTCATTTCCTCGGTCTGCTTCTTATGCAGTTCCATGACCTGTTCGGTCAGTTCCTTACTGTTTGCCATGAATTTGTCCTCCTTATTTAACCGTCATACGGTAGGTTTCAGATTTCTTGCTGTACTTATCCAGCAAGCCGTCAGCTTTCAGAGCGTCCTTATCAACGCTGGTAGTCTCGGAACGAGAGACAGTCCACACATAGGTAGAACCCTTGACCTCGACCTTCTTGTCACCGTCACGGAACTGCCCCATAGCGTGTTCCTTGATAATGTCGTTGATGGTCTTGAGACGCTTCTCCTTGTCTGCGGTAGAAGCGGAAATCTCGTCCAGCTCCTTCTTGAGACCTTCGGCTTCTGCAATCAGAGTTTCAATGTCAGTCTTGGGAGACAGGGTGTTGGTGCGGAGTGCTGCAAGGATTTCAGCGTCCTTCTTTTCGTCATACTCCGGGGAGATACCAGTATCGACATAATCAGCCCACCACTGCTCAACAGCGGCTACCTTGTCTGTGAAGTCCGGGTAGCGTTCGGAGACCTTGAACTCAACAGTGATGGTGTTGCTTGCGGTCGGCTGATATGCCGCCGGGTCTTTGTAGTCCTTCTCGTCAAGGAAGGAAGCAACCATAATCACATTGTCTACACCGTACAGGTAAGCGTACAATGCCGCCTGTAATGCGTAATACTCGGGAACATCATTCTGCCAGTCCTCCGCACGTTTGGTGGTCTTCATTTCGAGAACAGCTTCGATGGTCTTGCCGTCTTCGCCCTTCATCAGATAGTCCCACATACCGCCGAGGTGCTTGCTCTCCGGGAAGAAATCTCCCCATGTCTTATTGAAGTAGTCCTCACCCCACACATCGGAAGGGCGAACAATGTCCATGCCGTAGGACTGCTCCATGTAACGAGCCTGTTTCGGTTCGATGGTCTTACCAGCGACCGTGTAAATAGTGTCCTCGAAGGGCTTCTCATAGGTTTTGGTAATCGCGCACCACATTTCAAACGGGGTACTCCACGGATTCAGACCGAGGATAGTAGCGAAGCGAGTACCAGTGATTTTCTTGGTTTTCTTAGGAGGGGCAATCTGAATACGATTGCCCTCGAGCCACGTAATGTCTGCCATTACTTAGCCCCTCCTTCCAGCATTGCCGTAATCTTCTGAATCAACGTCTCGCAATCGGACTTGGTAATCTCCGTGAATCCCTTAGTCTGTACTGCGATGTTCGCAATCAGTTCCTCCTTACTCGGGTCAGCGTCCTTGAGCTTCTTGAGAACTGCTTTTAGACCCTTAATCTGTAAAGCAGAAGCATTGTCAGCCGGGGCAGTCAGATTCTCCTTCACTTCCTGTCTCTGCTCGGGAGTAGCCGGAGCTTTCTTCTCTGCCGCCGGAGCGGAAGCAGTCTCACCATTGCCGAGATTTGCGTCAATGGAATCGCTTTCGCAAATGTCCAGCGCAATCATATACAGGTAGCGGCGCATATAGGTGATGGAAGAACCGAGAGCTTGCATTTCGTTTGTAGCCTGTTTGCCAGCGTTGCTCACGATAGGAGCAATCTGATTGAACGGAGCAACGAACGATACGGATTCCTCCGGGTTGTCGGTGTTGATGATGTTCATGGTTGCAACATCAGCGGTGAAGTTCACCACAGGGATAAGACCAACCTCATTGAAAATGCGGATAGCGGTCGGTACAATGTCCTCAAGCTCGAAGTATTTGAAGGACAGGTGCATATTCTTTCCTGTCTTCTCCACGTTCGCTTCAAGGAACTTTGCCCTTGCAGTAAGGAGCTTCTGATATACATTTGTGGTCTTGGTAGTAGTTGCCATTTTCTTTGGCCTCCTTGGCTTTTTAGTTTTTTCGGGTTTGATACCCTTGAAATCGTCAACTCGCTTTTTCGCCATTGCGATGTAGAAACTTCTGTCTATCTCGTCAATGGACAGCTCGTTATCGTTGTCGATGATACAGTGTTCCGGGAGAGAATCTATTTTCGCTTCGGAATCGTCCTCGGCTTTCACCTTGAAGATTTTTCCGTATCTCTCGTCCGCTGTGGCGTACACTCTGTTCACCTTCTGAACGGACTGCTTTTCACCGTCCACCACATGATAGGCTTCTCGGTACTTCGCCCCGGCTTTGGCGATAATCTGAAACTGGAAAATATCATCGCAACTATTTATGGTGTCTTCGACAGGTGTTCCGTTCACAAAGAACTCCTTGAGAGCAGTAGCCACAATCACACAGGAGTTATTGATATTGAAAGCACCAGTCGGAGCGATACCCTTCACGAGATAGCCGCCTTTGGCTTTTGCTTTGCCGCCCGGCTGAACCTCAACGTAGTTGTTTACGTCTTTCTGCGCTATCTTGATAACGGTATCTTCCTCGAGGTCAAAGCCTGTACGAGATTGCCATTCAGCACAGATTGCGGTCAGTGTGTCGTAGTCCTTCTTATTGCACTCGACCATGATACCGTCCGTGTTGAGCTGGACAATTCGCAGTTCTTTAATCTCTTGATAACAGTGTTCCGCAAGTTCAAGTAGATATAACTGCCCGGAAATGCAGACTGAGCGACCCATGAGAGGGTCATAGAGGTCGTTGTACTGATTCAGCAAGCAGCCGTAGGTGGTGTTGCAAACCAGTTTTAGAGCATTTGCCGTGTGCTTATCGCCAGCGGCTTTCGCTTTCATTCTGCGCTCGAGAATGTCCTCGTAAATCTGCGGAGACGGAATGTTTCTGCTCGTGTACCCATTGATGGTACAGAGGTGTGGATAGTAGCTTCCTACGTCCTCATTCCAAATTCCTCTATCCTCGGTTTCCTCCCAAAAGAAATTCGGGATCGCGCCGTGAATACCGCCGTACCCGAGTGTCACAGGGCACTCACCGATATTCAGATTGAACTTGCCTTTAAAAAGTTCGCTGTCCGAAATAGAGAGGTCATACATTCTATCGAAGAAAGCGAAGACCTCCGGCGGTATGTACTCTTTTCGTAGATTGTCCGGGTAGACATACTTGCGTTCATCATCGTGCGGCTTCTTGGTTGCTTTCAGCATTGCCGCAGTCAATTTGGCGTTCGTCATACCCATTGCCTTGACTTCATCAAGACCAGCCAGCCGACCGAGGTTAATCTTGTTCTTCAAGTAGTCCTTACGAATGTCAATCAATCTCTCGGTGGTGTCAACGTCATGCTTGCAGTAGAACTCCGTCTCGGCTTTTTCCTCCGGAGTGAGAGGACGGTCAATGTCAAACGGTACGCTGGATTCTTTAACCGACATACCGAGGTGTCCTTCGATAGCTTTAAGGGATAGACCCTGTTGCGTATCGTCTCGAATATCCACATTACTGAAACGAAAGTAGATACCATCGAGAAGTGGACACTGCCAGCCTTGCCCTCCGGCGATGATGTAATCATTAACCTGTTTTACCTCTTGGTTTGACAAACCAGCCACAATAGCTTTAATGATGTAAGAATCATAATGTTTGCTATTATAACCGATGTAGATGGTATCATCGTCCAAACAGGCTTTTAGAGCTTCGCTATCGTCCCAAATACAGGTATATATCCCGGATTCTTTGTCTTTGAACGTAACCAACCAGTTCCATTCAAAGACTTCACAGTCATAGGTAACTATTCTCATGCAGTCCTCCTTCCTCGTACTTTTTGCGAGAAAATACGGTCTACATTCCAACCTCGATATTTACGGTCATAAAGCACTCTTGGGGAGATACCTGTTATTTCACTCCACTCATAAATGCTTTTCGTTTGACCTCGATAGGTAAGCATTACATTATTGCTTCGATTGTTTTGTTGTTCTTTTTGCGTAGCCCATCTACAATTACGAGGTTCGTAATCACCAGTGAAATCAATTCGGTCGAGGGTGAGAACATCTGTATAACCATTGCTGAATGCCCAGTCTCGGAAATTTTCAAACTTTTCCCATTCTGAACAAACTGATATTCCTTTTGCACCATATTTGTGATATGCGGAGCAATTAGGATTTTGGCAACGTTGTCTCATTGTCAACCAAATATTGTGTAACCGTGTGTGGCTCATTCCGTGTGATTTTGACATAAGTAACACCCCACTTTCTTGTAATGCGACCACCTCTTTTTATAAGACTTCACGAGATAGGCAATATCATCTACGAAGTCATAGCAAATAGGTTTTGCTTTTCCTTCAAAAGTACGAGCAATCCTGCCTATGGACTGAACAACGACTGTGTAATCTTTAACTGGGCTTGCCATATAAAGACGTTCCAATCGTGGAATATCCAATCCCTCTTTACAGAGAGAGTAGGTAGCAAAGAGATATTTCTTCTTGCCGCTCCTCATGTCCTCAAGAGCTTGTTCTCGTTCAGCCTTGCCCTTTTTGGTTGTCATTTTGCCGCTTATCATCACAGCGTCCTTCTGCATATCAGCCGGGAGAAGACTTATCAATGTTTCAAGGTGATTCAGCCTGTCCGACAGAATCAGAGAAGGTCTCTGTTCAATGGAATCTGCAATAAGCTGATTTCGGGCTGTGTTTTCGGTAAGATAGGTAATGAGCTTGGTGTAGTTCAGCGTTCCGTCCGTGTTAAGGGCTTCCCGGCTTATCTGCACCCCTGTACCCACAGGGTAGATACCTACCTTCATAATCTTGTCAGCCACAGCTTCGTCCGGGACTTTGTAGGCAACCTCACCAACGAGGGCGTAGGTAGCTTTAATCATTCCATCTGACCTGTGTACCGTTGCTGACAGACCGTATTTGTGTCGTGCCGATAAACTATTCAGCACTTTTTGATACTGTGTCACGGCGGTAGGACTGCCGCTGACCCGGTGTACCTCGTCTGTGATTATGCAATCCCAGTAGTCCCGGTACTGTGCAAGGTCGAGCTTACACATCGTCTGAATCGTGGCGAAGGTGATTCCCTTACCGAGATTGACTTTTCCTTCCGTGATTGTACCCATGAGGTCTTCGCTCATATAGAGCTTGGCTCGTTCCTTACTCTGTTTGATAAGGTCGAGTGTGTGACAGAGCCATAATGTACGGCGTCCCAGCCTTGCGGCGAGGGCAATGCCCATCTGCGTTTTACCGCTCCCGGCGGCACTCTGTAAGATTCCATACTTGGCGGCTATCATTGCTTGTACGGCAGTTTCTTGGTAGTTATAGAGCGGAACATCAGCTCGAAAATCAATCGCCTGTGGAGGCTTAAAATCGCTCTCAAACACTGCATTGTCTGTAACCTCTCTTGGTAGTGAGCGAAGCACTCCAAAAGGAAGCACCAGCTCATTTCCTCGGACTTCAAACAGTGACAATGTTTTAGGTGTATCTCCGAGCCAAAAGCCCATACGAGCTTTCTTGGCATACTCGGGGTTAGAGATAACAAGATTTCTCTTGCACCACATCAGCATTTCTTTTGTAGGGTCTGTGACCGTTAGGGTGTTAGATACTGCTATTCTCAATTAAACCACCTCACTCTCGGCTCACCAGTGAATCCTTTTCGCCATATAAACCAACCATACGCCACCGCTGTACCGCCACCCTGTTTGTATTTTTCAAATTCGCCACCTTTTGCACATTGTAATCGGCTTGATGATACATATATAAATTCTGGCGGATAACGCTCGAACATCTTTCTGCGACTTTTACCTTCTAAAAAAGTCAATTTGAGAAATAGTGCAACTCTTTGTCCGCTGGGGACAATCTCCAAAGCGTGTTCTATAAATTGTTGAGCGTATTTATATGGTGGGTTAGTGATAATGTCACCATTGTGTTGTTCGTGTGTCCGTAGGAAATCAACTCCACCCTTGCCGTACCCTCTATCTATCAAATCAGTAGATTTGACGATGTACCCTCGTTTTCTTAAGACTTCTGATAAATGTCCTTCACCGCAAGCACATTCCCATATAAATGGGTCAAATTCTTCTATGTCGAGCAGTAATTCCAACGCTTTGGGGTCGGTCGCATAGTAATCATTATCTTCTCGTTCGGTTAATGAGTGATTGGACGCACCTAAACAAACGAATGTGGTTTTTTGATTTCCTTTCCAATCTTTCATTTACTACTCACCTCCCAACAGCTCGTCCAGCCAATCTGAACTTCTTTTAGTAGGTGGTACAACTTCGTTACCCCAGCAATCGTAACCCTTTCTCTCTAATCGGGCATACATTTCTTCAACCACCTTCCCAGCGGCGTTCCATACTCTCGAATATCTGTCAGATTCAAAGCTGACTTCTCATAAGAGAGAGTTACCATTGAAAAGTGAGGTATCATAATGATTTCATCGTTGACCTTGAGCGCGAACCAACCCTCGCCGTTTCCACACTGTTTCCACCACTCCATAGCGAAATGCTGATTTTCTTCCACTCTCGAGAGAGGAAATCGGTTGTTTGAACACACCTTACAGTCAATGAGGTACGCCGTTTTACCTTTAACAGCGATAACGTCTGCTGGTTGTCCGGCGGCGTTTTGAGCCATGTTGTGACACCAGAAGCCCCATTCGGAGAGCATTTCGCACAATTCTTTTTCGAAATCGTTACCAAGTTTCTTATTCATCATCTTCAACTCCTATACGGATTCCGTAATAGCAATGTGCGTCAATTCCTTTTTGAGATAATTCGAACACCTTTGCCTTTACGAAGGAAGTAGCCTCCTCTAAAGTAGAGGTATAAGTAATTGTTGCACCCTTATGCATTCCATATGCGTAATATACTTCGTACATTGTTGTACCCCCATTGCGTTAACAGGCAAAAAACCAAAGAAAAAACAAGATTATACGGTTTGCCAAGAATAGGCTCAAAAAGTATATCCCACACATGATTCCAATAAAGACAGCACAACCAATGATGAACTTAATCCATGTCTTCATCGTCGATAACCTCCTCTTTCAATGCAGACAAAGCAGAGCGTGTGTCTCTGAGGGTCGGCACAATGATTAAGTTGCACATAAAAATGAGTATGGTTATTAAAGTTTCAATAACAATCATGATGTTATCTCCTGTTCATACTTTTGCATGAGAGCAAGAACGCTCTCACTGTATGAGGTGGATGTGATACCGTTTTCCCATGCTTTCTTAGCACCGTAGTCACCCATGTTGTATGCCATCAGAGCTTTGTTATAGTCACTGTCATAGGCTTTTATGTATGAACCAATCATTTTCACACCGCAGAAGACATTTTGGTAAGGGTCGAGCATATCTGCCACCCTGTATTGTTCTTCCAGTGTCTCGTGATTGATTTTGTTAATCTGCATGAGACCATAATCGCCAATGTCGCTCACCGTTTCCGGGTTAAACTGACTTTCCTTATCAATCATTGCAATAACGAGAGACACGGGAACTTCTTCGTCAGCACACACCTCGTAGATATATCTCTGTAAGCTGTGTGATAGTGGTACATCGAAATATGTAACTTCTTCGGCTACTGGTAGGAAATCTGCTTCGTAGGAAGGAACTTCAACCGTCTCCGTTACGGTAACTTGTTTCTTCGGAGCGGTAGCTCGTCCTACGACAAGACCACCGATAAAGCCAATCAGTACCAGCGTACCGATGATGATATATGCTTGAATCACAGCGAGCTTATGTCTGTTGATTCTCTTTGTTTTCGTTCCTCTACATTGCGTAGCCATTTCTGATAATCCTCCTCATTCTTAGGGTCTGTGTAAAACTTTGTGATGATACCCACTAAGGGTCTTGCGAGGTCATTAACCTGTCCGTCAGTCAGATTCATGCTCTCGCTCTGCGAGTATCTTCTCGCAAACAGCGAGAATCTGCTTAGCCTTGGGATAGGTGTATACCCCTCGAAGGATACTTGATAGCATAGGTGGCTGAACTGCATAACCTCGCTTCTGCAATTCCAGTATCATGTCTACCTGTGTCATTCCTACTTTTTCCATTCTCTCCTTAGTGTTCACGAATCTCTTACCTCCTTTACGATATAAATTCTTGAAATCAGAATTACTATTGACAAATAGGCGAATTATTGTTATTATTCTTATAAAGACTATCAATAACATTAACTTCTTGAAAAAGCCACTTATCAAGAGGTCGGTTTCTTATTGTCAATTCGTGTTTTCCGAACTTCATATTGTTATTCTAATTCTTATAATGCGAATTGTCAATAGGAAAATTCGATTTTTACGAATTTTTTTTACAGAGGAGGAATTACTATGACATTCGCAGAGAATATCAATCGTATCTGTGCTGAAAAAGGCACAAATCTAACAGCCATTGTCAAAGCTGTTAAGGGTTCAAGTTCTTTCGCAACAGCCATCAATACCAAAGGATCATTGCCGAAGGAATCCGAAATGCTGGAAATGGCAAAATTGCTTGAGTGTTCCGTCATGGACTTCTTCGCAGACGAGGAAGACTTACCCGAGACCAAACCAGCCAACGAGGACGAGGAGGACATTCTTCGTATCTACCGAGGATTGTCCCGGAGGGCAAAGCACGAGTTCATGTCAATGGCTTATGAATTTGAAAACCGTGAGGAGCTTGAGGGGGATAAGGGAACAATTGCAGCAGTGTGATAAGGTCATTCCCTTTGCTTTGATACATAGAAAGAAGATATTGGAGGTGAGACCATCAAAGCGGTAATATATGCTCGTTACTCGAGTCACAACCAACGTGAAGAATCAATCGAGGGACAGCTTCGTGAGTGTCATGAATTTGCCCTCAAGAATGACTTTGCTATCGTAGATGAATACATTGACCGGGCAATCTCCGGCAAGACAGACAACCGACCGAGCTTCCAGCGACTTATCAAGGACAGCGAGAAGGGGCATTTTGACGCTGTGATTATGTACACCCTTGACCGCTTCGCCCGGAACAGGTACGACAGTGCTATTTACAAAGCAAAGCTCAAACGCAACGGTGTGAAGATTTTCTACGCCAAACAGCCAATGCCGGACACTCCGGAGGGGATTATTCTTGAATCCGTCCTTGAGGGATATGCGGAGTATTACAGCGAGAACCTTGCCCGGAGTATCAAACGAGGTATGAAAGAGAACGCTCTCCACGGTATCGCCATGGGAAGCACTGTGCTTGGTTATAAGATAGGAAACGACCGACAATATGAGATTGACCCAGTGGGTGCAAAAGCCGTCAGAACCATCTTTACGATGTACTCAGAGGGTAAGTCCAAAACGCAGATTGTAAACTGGTTGAATGAACATGGGTTTAAGACCTCTCGAGGAAATGCTTTTAATAAGAACAGCTTGTCCCGGATTCTGCGAAATGATAAATACATCGGAGTGTACCGATACGATGATGTAGTCTTAGAGGACGCAGTACCACCTATCATCGACAAGGAATTATTCAACCGTGTGCAAGCCCTGTTCAAGCACAATTATTCGGCACGGGCAAAGAATAAAGCGAAAGAAGACTACTTGCTCACAACAAAGGTTTTCTGCGGACATTGCGGTTCACCTCTAATCGGGGAGAGTGGAACATCCAAGACAGGGGTGACATACCATTACTACAAGTGCGCTTGCCGTAAAAAGAATCGTTCTTGCCAAAAGAAAATCGAGAAAAAAGAATGGCTCGAGAGGATTGTCGTTGAGTTCACGGTGCAACAGGTTCTTACCGATGAAAACATAGAGAAAATATCCACTCGAGCTATGGAGCTGATTGAGAAGGAGCTTCAAGACACTTCCGTTCTCATAGGTTTACAGGAACGATTGAAGGAGACCAATAAGAGAATCAAGAACCTCATGTCCGCAATAGAGCAAGGCATTATCACACCCACAACGAAAGAACGTCTTGAGAAGCTGGAAGAAGAACGCAGAGACCTCGAAGGGCAGATTGCCCGGGAGGAAATGAAAAAGCCCCTCTTGACGAAGGAGCGCATTATGTTCTGGCTCGAATCGTTCAAGAGGGGTGATATAGAAGATGTTGACTATCAGCGGCGTATCATCGACACGCTTGTCAACTCGGTTTATGTGTACGATGGTGGGGACAAAGGACGTAAACTCGTGCTGACTTTCAACATTTCGGGGAACAATACGCTCACTATCTCGAGTTCGGATATTGAGCGCACCGCTCCACCAACAAAGGTATCGGGTTTTTCCCGGTACCTTTTTTCTGTATATTGAAAAGGCAGAGAGACCCAAATTCTTCGCCCGTCTTTTGCGGGGCGCTTTCGTTGTTCACGGGATTGCGGGGGATTTTTTTGATATACGGATTTGCACAGAAAGGTGCTTAACAGAAACAACCGGCTGTAACAAAATGCTGCAGCCGGTCTTTATGCTTTTTAAAGCTCTTGTTTTCAGTCCGCTTTCTTTTCCGAGTCGGAAGCTTCTGCGGCGTGCGAAGCACAGAGGGCACAGTTGCCGGAGCAGCCGAATTCGCGTTTGCCCTCTTCGGTGTCGCGGTAGTACTGTGTGTGCGTCTCGCGGTGCTTTGTGGAATTCCAAAGTTTTTCGGCGCGCGGCGCCCATTCATTTGCAAAGTCTACGCATTTATCGCAAAGCTCATCAACATCCTCTTTATTCAAAAGGTCCGAGGAATGCGCTCCGCTCTCCTTTACTATTTTGCGTAAAAGCTCGGGATTTTCGAGCATTGGACAGGGCCTTAAATGATTGTCGTTAAACGGCTGACCCTTGTAATATGCGGTAAAGAGCGGACTCTTGAGTGCCTCGAGAAGCGTGTGAGTGCGTATATTTGTATCGGAATAGTGTATAAATACGCACGGCTCTATGTCACCTGCGGAATTTATGTGGAAATAGTTTCTGCCTGCCGCTATGCAGCCGCCGACATATTCGCCGTCGTCCTGGAAGTCCATAACGAACATCGGCTTGCCCGTTTTGCCGTTACGCATTTTGCGAAGCCAGCGGTACATATATTCCCTCTGGTCGGGAGTCGGGATAAGCTCCTTGTCGGCACCGTGACCCACGGGCATATAGTTGAAATAAAATGCGAATTTCGAGCCGTTTTCTATCATCTTGTCGATGAAATCGTCGCTCGTTACGTATTCGTCGTTTTTGCGCGTGTAGCAGACCGAAATGCCGAAGAGGCATTTGTTCTTTTTAAGAAGCTCCATAGCCTTGAGCGTGGCATTGTAAGCTCCCTCGCCGCGGCGCCAGTCGTTTGACTCCTCCGTGCCCTCAATGCTCATGGCAAGGGCGACGTTGCCGACTCTTTTAAGGTCATCGCAGAATTTTTGGTCTACAAGCGTTGCGTTTGTATAGATTAAAAATACGCAATCCTGATTGTTTGCGGCAAGCTCTATTATGTCGTTTTTGCGTATGAGCGGCTCGCCGCCGGTGAGCATATATACATGAGTGCCGAGTGCCTTGCCCTGAGAGACAATGCTCTGCATTTCTTCGTTCGTAAGGCTTTGCTTGTGGCCGTATTCCGCAGCCCAACAGCCCTTGCAGTGGAGGTTGCACGCGCTCGTGGGGTCAAAAAGGATTATGAACGGCACGTTGCAGTGAAGCTTTTCGCGATTTCTACGAACGGTCTTTGTGCCGTAGTATCCTGCGTCAAAGCCGAACGCCATAATCATTTTTTTGATTACATCGCGGTCAATGTCGTTTAAAATGCCGAGGGCGTACTTGGTCCATACATTATTATCATCCCGGACGACTTCCTTCATCTTTTTAAGATTGCCTGCGGGGAATATGTTTTTGGTGAGTTTTTCCGCCACCGACAGCATTTTGCAGATGTTTTCCTGCGGATTCTTGTCAATGTATTTCATTACCTTGTCAAGCGTTACTTTAACCGCTGCTCTTTGCAGCTTGTGTGAATCTGACATAATTCGTAAGTCCTCCGTGGAATGCGGTATAGTTAATATTATTTTGCCGCATTTTGTGCCGTAATTATAGCATAAATATATTTTTTTGTAAACCGAACTAAGCCTGTTTCGCCGATTTAATACACTTTATCACGTGTTTGTTTGTTTTTTAACAATGTCTGTTTGAACATCATAAGCCGTCCGTGTTTAATGTGATTATTAACTTCAAAAAGCCGATTTTGTTTGCCGTCGCGAAAAAAATAAAAATACTGCGGATTTTTGGGATTGCGGTAATTAAATTTTTTATAAAGCTGTGGAATTTTCGACGTTTATATGATACAATAATAAATAATTATAGGCTTTAAAAGCCGTACCTTGCCGCGAGAAAAACAGCACTCGGGGCGAGGTGCTTTCAAAAAACTATTTCGGAGGCGTTCTCGCAATATGGAAATTACTCCAAAGCTTTCTGTTACCGAAGATAAAATAAGGCTTTTGACCGTAAAAACCGATATGTTCAAAACGGCGTGTCTTACGCTTAACGTATTGGTGCCGATGGGTGAATATGCGGCCGAATATGCCGTGCTGTCATCGTATTTGGTGCATTCGTCAAAAAAATACGATTCGCTTATAAAGCTGAACTCACGCTTGGAGGAGCTTTACGGCGCACTTTTGTCGGGCAGCATTTCAAGACACGGCGAGAATTATCGTATACAGCTTTCGATAACCTGCATAGACGACAGTCTCACCTTTGACGGCAAGAGCGTCACGGGCGCGTCGCTGGAGTTGCTTTTGTCGCTTCTTACAAAACCGTCGGCGGACGAAAACGGATTTTCACCGGAGCAGCTGTCAACGGAAATACGTCTTACCGCAGAGGATATTGAGAGTGAAATCAACGATAAACGTTCATATGCGATGACTCGTATGCTCGAGACGATGTGTGCTGACGAAATCTACGGACTTACCAAAAATGAAATTCTCGAAAACGTGAAAAAGGTCACTCCGCAATCGCTGCTTGCCGCGTGGAAATTTATGCTGAAAAACGGCATAATTCAGCTGAACGCCATAGGCAATATTTCGGAGGACGATTGTAAAAAGAAATTACGCGAGGCTTTTTCGGACGTGGGCGAGAGAACGCCGTATGAGCCGGAGACCGTTTTTGTCGAAGAGGCGGAGGATTTAACCGAGCTTACCGAGGAGCTTACCATGAATCAGAGCAAGCTTGTTCTCGGCTTCAGAGGTGGTATGACCGATGAAAACGACGACTTTTATTCGCGCCGCATTATGACGGACGTTTTCGGCGGCGGCCCGTATTCGAGACTTTTTATGAATGTACGCGAAAAGCTCAGCCTTTGCTATTACTGCTCGGCAAGGCTTATAAGAGGCAAGGGCATAATCGTTATACAGAGCGGAATCGAAAAAGAAAACAGGCAAAAGGTGCTTGATGAAATAAACATGCAGCTTGACATTATGAAGAACGGCGAATTTTCGGACGAGGATTTTGAAGCCTCCAAAAAAGCCATATGCGACGCATACCGCAGCTTCAACGATACTCCCGATGCGCTTGACATATATTATGGCACGCAGCTGACGGGCGATATAGTAACGCCGGATGAGGCAATAGAAAACTTCCTTGCGGTCACAAGGGACGACGTCAAGAAAACGGCTTGCGCGCTCTCGCTCGATACCGTTTATATGCTTGCGGGAACGGATAAGGAGGACGGCGCTGATGAATAACGTCACAGAAATCAAAAACGAAAAGCTCGGTGAGAGCTATTACGAAATAAAGCATCAGTCGGGGCTTAAAATTCTTGTGTATCCAAAAAAGAACTATGCGTCGTCATATGCCATGTTCGGTACGCGCTACGGCTCCATAGATACGCAGTTTAAGCTTTCGGGCGAAAAAGAGTTTACCGAAGTACCGGAGGGTATAGCGCATTTTCTTGAGCACAAGCTTTTTGAGAGCGAGGATCTCGACGCATTTCAGCGTTACGCCGCAACGGGTGCAAGCGCAAACGCATATACGAGCTTTGATAAGACCTGTTATCTGTTTTCGTGCTCTGGCGACTTTAAGGGCTCTCTCGAAATTTTACTCGACTTTGTAACCCATCCGTATTTTACGCCCGAAACAGTTAAAAAGGAACAGGGCATAATCGGTCAGGAAATTAAAATGTGTCAGGACGAGCCATCCTGGGAGGTGCTCTTCGGTATGCTCCGCGGAATGTACAAAAAGCATCCCGTGAGAATAGACATTGCCGGAACCGTGGAGTCTATATCTCACATAACGGCGGAGCTGCTCTACAAATGCTACGGCACCTTTTACAATCTTTCGAATATGGTGCTCTGCGTCGCGGGCAATGTGGATGTTGACACGGTTTTGTCCGTAGCTGACAAGGTGCTTAAAAAGCAGCCCGAAAAAAAGATTGAGAGGAAATTCCACGAGGAGCCGAAAGAGGTCTGCGAAAACTACGTGGAGGAGTATTTGCCCGTAGCCACGCCGGTTTTTGCACTCGGCTACAAGGAGGATGTTAAAACCCCGGAGCGCAGTCTTAAAGACGTTATATGCAGTAATATAATTCTTGAGCTTGTTGCCGGCAAGACGTCAAAGCTTTATTCCGATATGCTCTCCGACGGGCTTATAAACACCGCATTCGGCTTTGAATTTTTTGAGGGCTACGGCTATGCCTGCCAGATATATTCCGGCGAGAGCCGCGACCCCGAAAAGGTTAGAGAGCTGATCTCCGGTAAGATAAACGAGCTTAAAAGGGACGGCATGGACGAAAAGGACTTCGAGCGCATACGCCGCAAGCTGTATGGCAGAGCGGTGTTCGATTTTAACGATATAGAGTCTATTGCCAACGAGATGGTATCGGCGACCTTTAACGGAGAGACCGTTTTCTCGGGAATGGAGGTGCTTGAAAATCTCACCAAGGAAGATGTTGAAAAGAGACTTTTAAGCTCCGTTGACACCGAAAACTGCGTGCTCTCGGTTATAAAGAGTAATTAAAGGAGAAAAGAAGATATGACTTTTTTTACCGACGGCACAGCGGTAAAATTTACCGGAATAGACCACACGTTCAATGTGTATTCGACCTTTGTAGAGTTCAATATCGGCTCTTCCGTGTTCAGTATTAAATTCTACGGGCTTATTATAGCGTTCGGCTTTTTGCTCGCGGTGCTTTTCGGCGGCAGAATGGCTTACAAGTGGAAGATGGATTTAAACAAAATGCTTGACGTGCTGCTCTACGGAACGATAGGCGGAATTATAGGCGCAAGGCTTTACTATGTAGCCTTTGAGTGGGATTATTACAGCCAAAATCTTTCGGAAATTCCGAAAATTTGGAACGGCGGGCTTGCAATCTACGGCGGACTTATCGGCGGAATAATCGCCGCAGCCATAACCTGTAAGGTTGATAAAATGGACTTCTTAAAGCTGCTTGACCTTGCCGGAATGAGCTTTTTGATAGGCCAGGGCATAGGCAGATGGGGCAATTATGCAAATCAAGAGGCGTTCGGTACAAATACGACAATGCCGTGGGGCATGACAAGCTCCAAGGTTGTCGATTACATAGTGTCAAATCAGGCTCTGTTCAGGGCAAAGGGCATAGAGATGTCTCCGAATGTTCCCGTTCACCCGACGTTCCTGTATGAATCCGTATGGTGCCTTTTGGGCTTTTTGGTAATATATATCATTTGTCGCAAATTCTACAAATTCAGCGGGCAGCTCATACTTTGCTACGGCGTTATATACGGAGCGGAGAGAGCGGTGGTCGAGGGACTTCGCACGGACAGCCTTTATATAGGCTCGTCAAATCTTCGTGTTTCACAGCTTTTGTCAATGATTATAGCTGTCGTTTGCTTTGCAATACTTACGGCAAAGCTTGTTTCGCTGAAAAAACATCCCAAGCCGTTTTCACCCGTAGAGGTGCGCGAGGGTGCCGAAAAATCGGACGCGTTAAAGGACGGCAAGGAGGATAAAAAGAAAAATAAAATCAGCGCGGAAAAACGCCGCGAGATGATGAGACAAAAGGAGCGCAAAAACGATGGCGACGATAATTGACGGTAAAGCCGTTTCCGCCTTTTTGAAGGACGGTATAAAAAAGGAGTGTCTTGAATTAAAGGAAAAAGGCGTTTCCGTTTGCCTTGCGGTTATAATAGTGGGCGACGATCCCGCCTCAAGGACATACGTAAACAATAAGAAAAAGGCGTGCGAGGCCGTCGGTATAATCTCGCGCGAATATGCTTTGCCGGCAGATACGTCTATGGCGGAGCTGCTCGCACTTATAGACGAGCTTAATAATGACAGAGAGGTAAACGGCATACTTTGTCAGCTGCCGCTGCCGAAGGGACTTTCCGACGAGCTTGTGATAAAGGCAATCTCGCCGAAAAAGGACGTTGACGCCTTCAACGCGGAAAACGTCGGGCATATTATGATAGGCGACCACACGTTTTTGCCGTGTACGCCTGCCGGAATTATGGAAATGCTGAAATATTACAATATCGACGTCTGCGGCAAGGAATGTGTCGTTGTAGGCAGAAGCAATATTGTGGGTAAGCCGATGGCTATGCTGCTGCTTCAGCAGAACGGCACCGTTACGATTTGCCACTCTAAGACGAAAAATCTCAAAGAGGTTACACGTCGCGCCGATATTCTTGTTGCCGCCGTCGGGAAGCCGTACTTTGTAACCGCCGATATGGTAAAGGACGGTGCGGTGGTTATAGACGTAGGTATGGACAGAAACAGCGAGGGCAAGCTCTGCGGCGACGTGGATTTTGCCGAGGTAAGCAAAAAGGCATCTTACATAACTCCCGTTCCGGGCGGCGTAGGCCCAATGACAATAGCGACACTTCTTAAAAACACCGTTACCGCCGCAAAGCAGCAAAACGGTCTTATATAAATATTATTTGAAAGGGGTTTGTATTTTGAGCGAAAAACCTAAATTCTATATAACTACGGCTATTGCGTACACTTCGCGTAAGCCGCATATCGGCAACAGCTATGAAATAGTTTTGACCGATGCAATAGCGAGATACAAAAGACTTCAGGGCTACGATGTGTTTTTCCTTACGGGAACGGACGAGCACGGGCAGAAGATTGAAGAATATGCAAAAGAGGCCGGTGTGTCTCCTAAGGAGTATGTCGATAAGGTGTCGGGCGAAATACGCGCCATTTGCGACGTACTTAACACCACATATGATAAGTTCATAAGAACTACTGACCCGTACCACGAAAAAATAGTTGCAAAGATTTTCAAAAAGCTCTATGAACAGGGTGATATATACAAGAGCGAGTACGAGGGAATGTACTGCACCCCGTGCGAGAGCTTTTGGACCGAGAGTCAGCTTGTAGACGGCAAGTGCCCCGACTGCGGCAGAGAGGTTAAAAAGGCGAAAGAGGAGGCGTATTTCCTGCGCCTTTCAAAATATCAGAAGCAGCTTGAGGACTACATCGAGAGCCACGACGATTTCATTTATCCCGAAGCTCGCAAAAAAGAGATGCTCAACAACTTTATTAAACCCGGACTTCAGGATTTGTGCGTTTCGAGAACGTCGTTTAAATGGGGCATTCCCGTAACGTTTGACCCGAATCACGTCATCTATGTTTGGATAGACGCACTTTCAAACTATATCACGGCGCTCGGCTACGATCCCGACGGCTCAAGCGATATGTATAAAAAGTATTGGCCTGCCGATGTTCATATCATAGGCAAGGATATTGTGAGATTCCACACCATTTACTGGCCGATTATGCTTATGGCTCTCGGCGAGCCTCTTCCGAAGCAGGTATACGGTCACCCGTGGCTGCTTTTCGGCGAGGATAAAATGTCAAAATCCCGCGGAAACGTCATTTATGCCGACGACCTTGTAAAGGATTTCGGCGTTGACGCGGTGCGTTACTATCTTCTCTCCGAGATGCCGCACGCGCAGGACGGCTCCATAACATACGAATCGCTTATCGAGAGATACAATTCCGACCTTGCCAACACCATAGGCAACCTTGTCAACAGAACCGTTGCCATGCAGAATAAATATTTTGACGGCGTAATTGCCGTTCCCGCCGACAAAGAGCCGCTTGACGACGAAATATCGTCGCTTGCTTTAAAGACCGTGGCTGAGGTTGACAGGTGCTTTGACGAATACAAGATAAGCGACGCTACGGAGAACATTCTCACTCTTGCACGCCGCCTTAATAAGTATATCGACGAGACTACGCCCTGGGCACTCGCAAAGGACGAGAGCAAAAAGGGCAGACTCGGCACGGTGCTTTACAATTTGCTTGAGGGTATACGTTTCCTTGCGGTGCTCTTAACTCCGTTTATGCCCGATACGGCAGAAAAAATATTTGAACAGATAGGCACAAACGAACGCTCGTACGAGAGCCTCAAAGCCTTCGGCGCGTTAAAGTCGGGTGAAAAAGTGGGAACTCCCACGCCGCTGTTTAACCGTATAGACGGTGAAAAGCTCATAGAGGAGCTGACCGCCAAGCAGAAGGAGCAGCAGAAGGCCGAAAAGAAAATGATAAATTCGCTTGAGGGCGTTGCCGAGATAGGCATTGACGATTTCGCAAAGGTTGAGCTTCGCGTGGCTGAGGTCAAGGCGTGCGAAAAGGTTCCGAAAGCTAAAAAGCTGTTAAAGCTCACGCTCGATGACGGCACGGGCAAGGACAGAACCGTGGCGAGCGGTATCGCAAAATGGTATGCGCCCGAGGACCTTGTAGGTAAAAAGGTAGTTGTTGTCGCAAACTTAAAGCCTGCGGTGCTATGCGGAGTGGAATCAAACGGTATGATACTTGCCGCGGACTGCTCCGAGGACGATGTTAAAGTTGTGTTCGTTGACAAGAGTATGCCGAACGGCTCAAAAATAAGATAATGTATAAAAATATATTTGATACGCATGCGCACTATGAGGACGAGCAGTTTGACTGCGACCGCGACGAACTGCTGTCTTCGTTTCCCGAAAACGGTATATCGGGCGTCGTCACCTGCGGTACGGACATAATAACGAGCGAGAAGTCGATAGCTCTTGCGGAAAAATATCCGTTTATCTATGCCGCCGTCGGTTTCCACGCGCTGAATCTCGATTCGCTGACCGCCGACTGGTGCGGCGATATAAAAAAGCTTGCCGCGCAAAATAAAGTGGTGGCAATCGGTGAAATCGGGCTCGATTATCACTACGAAAGAGACAGCCGCGAAAAACAGCTCGAGGTATTTGAAAAGCAGCTTGTGCTTGCAAATGAGCTGTCGCTGCCCGTTATAGTTCACGACCGCGAAGCGCATGAGGACACGCTGAATTTGCTTAAAAAGCACCGTCCGCTCGGAGTTGTGCACTGCTTTTCCGGGAGCGTGGAGACGGCAAAGGAGATTATAAAGCTCGGTATGTATATAGGCCTCGGCGGAGCGGTCACGTTTAAAAATGCGGTAAAGCCGGCAGAGGTCGCGGCTTTTGTGCCGAAGGACAGGCTTTTGCTTGAAACCGACGCGCCGTATATGTCGCCCGTTCCTTACAGGGGTAAACGATGCACATCGCTCTTGATTCCTTATACCGCGGAAAAAATAGCCGCGGTGAGGGGCGAAGCGGTAGAAGAGCTGCTTTTTGAGACCGATAAAAACGCGCGCACTCTCTTTCGCATAGGTTCGTTGGCTTAACCGACGGCAAAACACTTTATGTGCAAATTTAACAAAAAGTTATTGACAACTGACATTTTATATGATACATTACAGACAGATGACACGCCTTTAAGCGGAAGAGCGTGT
>UMDD01016358.1_pt1 | contig 36779 bp, 30 predicted proteins | sample 1964401 | NCBI WGS metagenome assembly UMDD01 (sample SAMEA4835985, study PRJEB28245) | human gut metagenome | biome: gut microbiome; material: fecal sample | place: Denmark | collected 2008
CGTCAGGGCCATAGAATGGCTGAATGAAGGGAACGAGCCCGCTCTCATCATTTCGGACATACGCATGCCCAAGATGACCGGCAGTGAATTCCTGGCATATCTGAAAGGCAATTCACTTTTCAAGGACATTCCGGTTGTGATGCTTTCCAGTGAGGAAAGTACCACCGAGCGCATCAACCTGCTCGAAGCCGGAGCCGAGGATTTCATACTGAAACCTTTCAATCCTATGGAGCTGAAGGCCCGTATCAAGAAATTTCTCTAAACGACAAAATCAATGGATATGTTATATTATATCTACATAGGTAGCAACCGCGTCACCATCGACCACTTGAGCAAAATTGCGGGAGGCATGTTCATGGCTGTTTCATCCTGCAACAAAGCGGCGAAAGTCATCGACGGTATCCGCGAACGGTACAACACATCCATTCTTTACGAAGAAAGCACCCCTCAAAAGGACAGCCAGAACATCACTTTCCTGCACAAGCGCTTCCCCCGTGTCTACATCATCCTCATCACCGAAGGCCTGCAGAAGGAACACCGCAAGCTCTATCTGCAGGCAGGTGTCAACAACACCCTTTCCCCTATGGCCAGCGAAGAGAGCCTCCAGCAAATGACAAAATTCCTCCAACTGCGCAAGGAGCATAAGTTGCAGGAATTCAGCCAGTCACACCGTAAGATATTCAACACCTTCCACCTGCCTGTGTGGAAGCGTATCTTCGACATCCTTTTTGCCGTTGCCGTACTGATTGTGCTGTCTCCCATACTCATCGCGACAGCCATAGCCATCCGCGTGGAAAGCAAGGGAAGAGTGATTTACAAGTCCCAGCGTGTGGGCAGCAACTACCAGATATTCAACTTCCTGAAGTTCCGCTCCATGTACACCAATGCAGACAAGCGCCTGAAGGAGCTGAATGCACTCAACCAATACAAGATGGAAGAAGAACTGACGGACGAGCAGCCCGATATCCGCTTCGACGACCTGACCGGCACTTCCGAAGAGGAGGCTACCCTGCTGATTTCAGACGATTTCGTCATCTCCGAAGAAGACTTCCTCAAAAAGAAGGCCCAAGAAAAACAGAATACGTTCGTCAAGATAGAGAACGATCCCCGCGTCACTCGCGTAGGCCGTTTCATCCGCAAGTACAGCATTGACGAACTGCCGCAGCTGTTCAACGTCCTCAAAGGAGACATGAGCATCGTGGGCAACCGCCCACTCCCCCTCTACGAGGCCGAGCTGCTGACCAGCGACGCATATATCGAGCGCTTCATGGCCCCCGCCGGACTGACGGGACTGTGGCAAGTGGAGAAACGAGGCGGTGCCGGGAAGATGTCGGCCGAAGAGCGCAAGCAACTGGACATTAAGTACGCCAAAGAATTCTCATTCTGGCTGGACATGAAGATACTGTGCAAGACGCTGACGGCGTTTGTGCAAAAAGAGAATGTATAAAAAGATAATAGGAATTATATGGTTTTAGAGATGATAAAAAGATATATCAAGTCCATCATTTACAGTGTAATCCTTTTAGGATTGTTGGGGGTACCTTTGTCTGTGGCTGCGCAGCAGGAGTTGACACGGGAGGAACGGATAAAGGCGTTGGAGAGGTTGAAGATGGAAGACGAGAAGTTCGAAGTTAATACATTGGAATCTACTGCTCCTAAGACATTGACAGAACTTGAAAGGCTGGAACTTCCACCATTATCAGTCTTTCTTGATGCAGTAATAGAGAACGCTACTGTAAAAAGAGCTCAGTCACAAGTAGAACAAGTCAAAAATGAATATCGTCTTCAAAAACGGGATTGGCTAAATTATATTCGATTAAATGGTAACTATTCTTATGGACGATATAACATTATAGGTAATGCTAGTGATGAATTTACTCCTATGTATCAAACTACCATGTCAAGTGCCCAGCACAATTTCAATGTAGGTGCTAGTATCGGCGTAAGTTTAGGTGACATATTCAATCGGCCAACTAAACTAAAAAATTATCGTTATCAAATAGAACAACTACAGTATTCACAAGAGGAAGTAATGGAAGAACGCCGTTTACGTGTATTGGAAGCATATAACGCTGTGACGGAACAGCTTGCAACAATAAAAGCTAAAGCAGAAACAGCGGCTTTGTATAATGCACAAATGAAAATATGTGAATATAATTTCATAAACGGGACAATGGATATTACAGACCTTTCCATGGAACGTTCTCGACGTTCGGGAGCTGTAACTGCCTATGAACAAGCTCGGGTAGCTCTACACAATTCTATTATTTTATTAGAGATGCTTACTAATGTAAAAATTATCAAGGATAAATTGTAATAATATGGATATAGCACAATTTATAGCAAATTTCATTTATCGTATCCGATATTGGCTACTGTGGGGTACCCTTATTATCACAGGTATTGTAATTTATTTCACACAATTTCTTCCTTTTAGCTATACTGTTGAGGGAAGTTTATATGCCGGTGTTACAAATTCCACCTCTCTTGATGGAAGTTCTGCAAATCTAATATCTATTAATAGCACTTTTGACAATTTAGTAGGCATTGCCAAATCAAGAGGAACTCTGGAAAAAGTATCAGTTCGTCTTCTTGCAAATGCATTAACATATGGCGAAGAATGGAAGGATACCCGATATATCCAAGCAAAAAACTACCGTCAACTATTGCAGCAAACGCCCAAAGAAGTACTAACTTTAGTTGACAGAAAAGACGTGGTGAAAACCGCTGAAAACTTAACTAATTATCGAAAAGAGAATAGTGATAATTTCGTATATGCTATGTTCAACCGTCCAGTACCCTTTTATAGTGCTACTGCTCTTGACGAGATTGATGTTAAAAGAGATGGTACCAGTGATATCTTAAACATTACTTATACAGCTTCAGATCCAGGCATAACTCAGCAAACTGTATCTATTTTAATAGACGAATTAACAAAAGCATATGAGATATTACGATTTAAATCGACACAAGACGTGATAGCCTATTTCCAGGAACAAGTTCGTATAGCCAAAACAGCTCTGAATGAAGAAGAGAATGGTTTAATGGACTATTGTGTTCAAGAGCAAGTCATCAATTATCCCGAAGAAACAAAATTCTTAGCAGGCACGCGATACAACGTGGATGACCGGGTAGAAGAAGCTACACGCAATTACGAAAGTGCTGTTAAATTACGTTCAATGCTGGAACAAGAAATGGACATTCGTGCTAAAATAATCCGAAACAACAGTGATTTGCTTAAAGAGCTTGAGAATGTCAGTAGATTGAACCAAAATATTATGGAACAAGAGATTTTTGTCTCTGATAAAATTCAAGATAACAATATACTATTAAAAAAGAGTAAACAAGAACTCCAAAAAGCAGAAAAAAAGATAAACCATATATCTGATAATTTGAATGAATATGGTATATCTAAAGAAGGCGTTTCTGTTCATAGTATGGTAAGTGAATGGCTGCAAGCTTTAGTTAACGAGACTAAAGCTCAAGCAGAATTGAAAGTTCTAAAGAGCCGTCAGCAAGATATTTTTGAACAATACAGCCATATGTCTCCAATTGGTACGCAAGTAAATCGGAAACAACGTTCCATTGGCATTGCTGAAGATAATTATCGTACACAACTCAAAGGTTTAGCAGACGCGAACCTTAGGCTGAAAAATATAGAAATGAACACCAGCAACCTGCAAATCGTTGCTGAGCCATCTTATCCTCTTACAGATAATGGTCGCAGACGAATACTTTATGTTATTGCAGCATTTATAGGAAGTATGGCGTTTATCATAACTTATTTCTTACTTATAGAATTATTAGACCGAACATTACGAGATCCCCTACGAAGCAAACGTCTTAGCGGTCTGGATGTAATTGCAGCTTTCAATGGAACTAGCAATCTCAAATTCCGTGGCTTCCTTAAAGCTTGTAATAGACTAGCAGCAGCATACAGTTGCAGACAATTCAATAATTATCTACAACCACACCGTTCTACTGTCATCAATATAATAAGTGTAAATAAGGGAGAAGGAAAATCATTCCTAAGTAAATATTTTGCTGCATATTGGGAAACAGAAGGAATGAGCGTCCGCATTGTAAGATATGGCGAAGATTTTGACAATGAAGGTTATTCATATGTCAATGCTCGTCAACTATCTGATTTTTGGCAGCCTAACAGTGCAGAAAAAGAGCCTGACATTATTTTAGTAGAATACCCTGCTATGAAAACTTCTAGTATTCCCTTGCCAGTACTGAAACAAGCAGATCTTAACCTAGTAATAGCAAATGCCTGCCGTTTATGGAGTAGTGACGATGATGCCATATTGAAACCTCTAAAAGAAGTATCCAAGGATAGCACACCGCTCTTCCTCTATCTGAATAATGCAGATCGTGAAGTAGTTGAAATGTTCACGGGTGAATTACCTCCTAAAACTCCTGTCCATTCCTTCTTTAGCCGGATAGCACAATTAGGTTTAACTGCAAAAAGTGCAGCTGTAAAGTAACTATAAAAATAGAGATATGTCATTAATGTCCACGCAAAGTCGCGAAGCTCTAGCTTCCCCTAAGACGTTTACAATCTTATTGCTAATAATAGGATTGTGTGGGTTGGCATATTCAATAATGTTTCAAAAATGGATATTTGTAGCCATTATTTGTGCATCTCCCAGTATTATCCTTCTATTTGTTTATAGTTGTAAATACCCGATTGTCAGCTTTGTTGTATATGCTACTATTGCTTATTTTTTTGATGCAATTAATCGCTATACGCGCTTTGATGGAATCAGTATCATATTAGATATAGCCCTGATATATACTCTAATGGCAATGCTTCTAAATAGGATTTCAAATGAACATTCGGATATTCGTGCAAAGGATATTTTCAATACACTAACCATAGGTTACTTTATATGGATGATTTTCATCATTCTACAATTAACGAATTTGGGAACTGATTTAAATAAAATATTTACCAGTTCACGTAGCTGGCTTTTGGCAACCCCGCTTCTATACATTTTGTCATCATTACTATTAACCAGTCCCAAGAAATTACGATATGCACTAATTATATTAGGTGGATTTACTATTATCGTCTTTTTAAAATTATTGTGGCAAAAATTCCGATGGTTTGATCCTGCTGAAGTAGCTTGGCTCATGGAAGGAAGTTGGAGAACGCATTTATTACGTAGCGGAGTAAGATATTTTTCATTATTCAGTGATGCAGGAAACTTTGGAGCCATCATGGGTATGACTACTATTATCTATTCCATTTTATTTTTACATACCTATTCCAAAGTATTACGTTATTTCTATTTATTAATTGCATGTATGGGCGGATTAGGCATGCTAATGTCCGGCACACGAGGAAGTATAATAATTCCTCTGGGAGGACTTATGTTATACTGTTTATTGTGCCGTAATATAAAAGTCATTATAAGTTCCATTATAGCAGGTGGACTAATCTTCTGCTTCTTTTCTTTTACCAACATTGGAGATAATTATTCAATGATACGTCGTATGCGCACAGCTTTTAAGCCTACAGAGGATGCATCTTTTAATGTTCGTATAGAAAATCAAAAGATAATAGCCCAATATCTGAAAAAGCACCCCATGGGAGCTGGTATTGGTGGCCATATCACAACCCCAAGATGGGAGAATGATCAATACATTGATTACAGAATTCCTCCTGATTCTTTCTATGTAGATATTTGGTCACAAGGTGGTACATATGGATTAGTTTTATATATACTAATTTTTGCATGTATAATATTAAGGTGTTGTTACATCATTATGTTTCGAATACGGGATGCCCAATTAAGAAATACTTTGGCTGCTCTGCTATGTGGTTTATTTGGTTTATTTCTCAATGGATATGTAGGAAGAGGTATGGGATTTCAACCAGGTGTCAGTTTAATAGGTTTTTTCTTTGCTTTTATACTAAATGGGCCCTTAATAGAACAACGATTATCTAAAAAAACAAACTAAATATATGAACGAGATTTTTCAAATATTCAATCCTGATTGGTGGATGGACGAGAACAACAATGTATTGCAAATGACAGATGCAATTCTATTCCTCTTGTTTCTTATTCCGGTAGCATATCTATTTATCTATTCTTTGGCATCTTTGATGAAGTATAAAAATCCTTATCCAGAATCCAAAAAACAGCATAAATTTTTAGTGTTGTTTAATGTCCTTCGTAACGGTAAAGAAGTAATAGAATCTATTAATTATTTTCTAGACACGCAAACATATCCGCGGGATAAATATGATATCGCTGCAGCTGCAACACAGCTATCAGAAGAAGACTTGACAACCCTCCTTCAAATGCCTGTCAGTATTGTAGTACCAGATAAGGAATATTGTACTAAAGTATACGCTATACAGCAAGTTATGGAACGATACTCACCTCATGAATATGACATGATAGTCATTTTCAATTCTGATAATCGTGTAGTTCCTAATGCGTTGCACTTATTAAACAATGCATACTATTCAGGTTGTGACTCCATACAAGCACACCGTATGACAGAAAACCTTACGACCAGTACAGCTATTCTATCTGCTGCAGGAGAAGAAATCAATAATAATATATTCCGTAAAGGACATACAAAATTGGGATTCTCATCCGCATTGCTTGGTTCAGGTATGGCATTTGACTTTGAAATGTTCCATAGAATTGCTCCTGCTCTTAAAGGCTCTGACCTAGCAAAGGCAGTAGAGGTAAGATTACTTGAAGAAAATATTTACACTGAATACATACAGGAAATAATCTGCTATAGTAAGAAGCAAGAAAATGCAGAAGGATATAGTCGTGAACGCCAACGTTGGTTATCAGCTCAATATAATAGTACCTTCTTAGCACTAAAGCATTTACCATTAGCTTTTCTGCAAGGTAAATGGGACTACTGTAACAAACTATTCCAATGGCTGCTACCTTCACGATTTCTGCTTATCGCATGCATAGTAACTGCTACAATAATTATTACAATACTTGATTGGACCTTATCCTTCAAATGGTACATACTACTTTTACTCATCATAATTACGTTCTTAATGGCTTTACCGGAAGGTGAAATAAACAAGCGTTTCAAACACGCTGTATGGGCATTGCCTATACTGATTTTCGCTTCCATTTTCAGCCATTTCGGACGTATTTTCAAAAGTACAAAAAAGAATAAATGAAAATAGCAATCGAGGCCCAACGTATCTTCCGCCGCGACAAACACGGAATGGATTTTGTCGTTCTTGAAGTCTTAAGGGAACTTCAGAAACGGAAAGATGGCAATGAGTACTATGTACTTGTTGCTCCCGGTGAAGATTGCTGCCTCAAAGAATCAGACAATCTCCACATCATCGAACTGCGTTGCCCCACCTATCCCCTATGGGAACAGATTGCATTACCACGAGCTGTACGCCACTTAAAAGTAGATATATTGCATTGTACCTCAAATACGGCTCCATTGTGGTGCCCCATACCGCTGGTACTTACATTGCATGATATTATTTACTTGGAACCACGCCAACACCGAAATCCTTCGCTATATCAAGAAATGGGATGGCATTACCGACGATTGGTTGTTCCGCGTATCTTAAAGAAATGCAAGAAAATCATCACTGTTTCACATTTTGAATGTACACGCATCCGCGAAGCACTGCACCTGCCTAATAGACAGATAACCGCTGTCTATAATGGATATAATACACATTTCCGTAAGAATGAAACAATTGACGAGAATATCATTCAAAAGTATATCCCACAGGAAGGTTTTCTGTTCTTTTTAGGGAACACAGACCCCAAAAAAAACGCGGCACGCACGCTGAAGGCCTATTCACTTTACCTGAAAGCATCTGTAATAAAACGCCCGTTACTCATTGCGGACTTAAAAGAGGAACATATTGACGCACTCCTCCAGCAAGAAGGTATAACAGATATAAAAGTACATTTATTCTATCCGGGATATATTGACAACCGTGATTTGGTAACCCTCTATAGTGCAGCTTTTGCTTTCCTTTATCCTTCTTTAAGGGAAAGTTTCGGCATTCCAATGCTGGAAGCAATGGCTTGCGGTACTCCCGTAATAACCAGCAATACCTCTGCAATGCCGGAAGTGGCCGGAGCTGACGCCATCCTTGTCAATCCGCAAATGCCGTCAGAAATTGCAGACGCCATCCTGCAATTAGAAAAGAACAATGATTTCTATCGGCAACAATCTGCTTACGGACTAGAACGTGTAAAACAATTCTCTTGGAAAAGCACAGCTGAAGAATATGTGAAGATTTACAATGAAATCCATACACCATAAACCCACACCTCTAAAACTATGGCAGACTTCATCATCACCAGCCTCCAATCCTGGGACATCGAGATAGGAAGCACCATCAAGAACACCGCATCCGAGATAGCAAAGAAGCACCGTGTACTCTATGTCAATCCTCCCATGGATATTGCCACAAGGTTACGCATTGCAGCAGGAAAAGGGCCTCTATCTCCTACAGGCCATCGACAGCTGGAAGTCATCCAAAGCAAATCGGCTCCATTGCGGCAAATCAATGAAAATCTATGGGTATTGGACTGCCCCTTCATCATACACTCCGTAGGACAACTTCCTACATGGCTATTCAACTGTCTCAATCGCCGGAATTGCAAAAAGATTGGCAACTGGATAGTACAACAAGCCGATGTTCTTGGTTTCAAAGACTATACGCATTTGATTGATACCGACCTTTTCCGAAGCCTGCATCTCAAAGAATATATCTGCCCGGCAATCAGCATTTATTATCGGCGCGACTATGTTATCGGCTTTCCCTATTGGCGCAAGCACGGACCACGTTGCGAAGAAATGCTTGTACGTCAGTCAGATATCGTACTGGCAAATTCCAGTTACTTTGCAGAACAGCTCCGACCTCTGAACCGGCACACATATGTATTGAATACCGGTGTCAATCTTGAACTATACGATGCTACCCGGCATTGGGACAAACCGACGGATATGCAAAACATCCCCTCGCCAATAGTCGGCTATACGGGAGCTATCATCGAAAGCCGCCTGGACAGTGAACTGCTATACAATATCGCAAGGCAGTTGCCCGGCTACAGTTTTGTTTTCGTCGGACCTGAAGACAAGCATTTCCAAAAGCACCTGCTACACAATTTAAAGAATGTATTCTTCACAGGACGTAAGGAAGTGGAAGAACTGCCGAAATATATACAGCACTTTGACATCTGCATCAATCCACAGATACTCAATTCTATAACAGATGGTAATTACCCACTGAAAATAGATGAATACCTTGCCATGGGAAAACCTATAGTAGCTACCAGCACACATACCATGCGTAGCATCTTTGCCGGACACACTCATTTAGCTGTTTCAACAGAAGAATGGATAATAGCACTGAAAGCAGCAGCAAACGAAGCAGGCAACCCAAAACTGGAGAATGCCCGCATTGCCTTTGCGCATACACACAGTTGGGGACATAGTGTACAGACAATTTACAATGCCATTACCAGATATGTGACAAAAAAATAAGGTAACTATATACCACTTTGCACCAAATAGTAAATTGAAAGTTTAATGGAATTACATTTATTCATGTTTCAAACTTTTGTATATTTGCCATACGTTCAATAAGAAAGATGCAAAAATAGAATAGTAAAGTCTGGATTTTAAATGGAAATAGATTATGAAAGATGAAATTTCCGAAAGCAACAAAATTCATTTCGCTGTTATGGCTCTTGGGGCCAGCTCTCGAAAGATGAATATCTCACCCATGGAGATGTACGGGTAGACTTATTCAAACGCCTTGTTTTAGACTGCTATGACGTGATGCATACACAAAGTTTAAAACATGTTTCCGAGGATTTAGTTGAAGCTTTGTCAAATTGGGAAAAACAACACAAATTCAACAGATAAGTTTTTTCTACATTTGCCATATTGCAAATATACGAAATCTATCGGGCGAAATTCGTATCTTTGTCGCGTTTTTCTTAAAAAAGTATTATGAGTAAAAAAAGTAACCTTTACCCTCCGTAGCGGAGACAAGGACGCAGTAAACATCGAAAAGGATACTGCACACAGTAGAAATCCATTATTGGATCAGTTGGAAATCATTGCAGAGGTCATTGACTATTTGCTGAAAGGGAAATCGTCTTTCTCCCAAAGCGAACTGCGCAGTCTGGCCCACATACGGCAGATGACACGTATGCACAAAACAAAGTCCGGAGAGTAATAGCTACTGTGAGTCAAATGTTTACGAATGTAACAAGTAGAAGGCCGCCTAAAGAGAGGGCTCCACCGACTACTTTCTGTAAAAAAACACATATTTCTCCATTGTATGCCTAAGCACCCGAAAAGAGACTGTAACACACGCAGGACAGCTTCTGGGGTCGGTGAGATGCCGCTAAACCCTACAAAAGTCCATTTGCAGGCTTGTTCTGTTATACGTAACTTTGCCGCATATTTTAAAAGATATGACCGCTGAACAGTCTCTCCCTTACACATCACTATGAAGCCCTTCTATCCTTTCAGAATATAAGATAACTATCAGGAAATAGAAAACTAATACACGAAGAAAATGATTTGGTTCAAACACCCCAACGATTTGCCTAATGACAAAAGACTGGCCGCACTCATCGACAATGAAGGATGCAGGGGCTATGGCATGTATCTGCGCATCATCGAGATGCTCTGTGCACAGCCCGACAGGAAACTCAGTTTCAGTCAACTGAATATTATTTCAAGAAAAGGGTTCTCCAAAAAATACATGGAGAAAATCATCTGGGAATACAAACTTTTCACTATCCACGAAGAAGAATTTGAATCTGCCATCAACTTCAACTATACGGAAAAAGGAAATCATTTGCAAAATGATTTGAAAACTCCAGAAAAAACGGAGGATGCGAAAAATGACGATAAATCACTGAACAACAGTGGTAATACAAACAAAACCAGCCTCGCGCGCGTAAGAGAAGAACAGAATAGAGAAGAACAGATGAAGAGAAAAGACGACGATGTCATCCAAAAGAACGGCGGCGACGGCGGCATCACTCCCTACCAGAGCTGGAGGAAGCAAGTGGATGGCTTGTCGAAAAATCAACTGTTCCGTGAAATGGTCTGCATGAGAAGCGGCTACAGTGTCCTGCTGAACAAGCATTTTGATACGGCACTGGAAGAATTCAAGAAACACATCGTACTCCTCGGAAAAGAGGAGAAGATGAACAGCCAGGAAGAAGTGCGAAGCTACTTCACGTTCTACACCCAAGCCGGCCAGCGCACCTCGCAGGAACTGCATATGCTGTTGCAGGGCCTCGAAAAGCAGCAGTCCGCCGCCGCACCGCCCAACCCCTACCGCTACGAGCAGCTGGTGAACGGACGGCGCACCTACCTAGGCTGCCCCATCCCCGACGGAGCGCTGCCCCGACCGGACAATACCGCCTTCTGGAACGAAACGACCCGTTCGTGGACTTCGCAAACCCCGCCGCCGTCATCGAAAAAGCCGAAACAGAAACCCGGCTGAAACGCCACACTCCGGCATCCGGAATGCCACATGTCAGCGTTCCGAATGCCACATGTCAACGTTCCGAATGCCACACCTCAGCACGTCCCAAGTGTGGCATTTACCCCCGTGAAGTGTGGCATTTCAACCCGCGAAGTGTGGCATCGGAAGGGGTGAGACCATTCATGTATAACCATTTACCGGACAAAAGGACAAAGAGACAAAAAAAAGAAGACAAGTACGTCCTTCTGTCAAACAAAACAAATCCCATATGAGAAATTTTCATCAACGCGGCATTGACACCCGCGGCCGCATCAGCGGCAAAATCAAGACCATCTGCCCGCAATGCAACGACACCCGCGGACACAAAGGCAACAAGTCACTCTCCGTAGACCTGGATAAAGGCCTGTGCTACTGCCACCACTGCGGCTACAAGCTCTACGTGCCCGACGATGCCGAAGAACGCCTCAAGCAGCAGCGCCGTGACATGCACCGGAAGCCCGCCGCACCGCCCCAGCACTTCCGCCGTCCCACCTTCGACCCTGCCCGGATGCAACTCTCCGAGAGCTTGGAACGCTACTGGACCACCGTCCGCTGCCTGCCGCAGGAACTGCTGCGTACCCTGCGCATCACCGAAGAGACGGTGCGCCTGCCGGAAAGCAACCAGGAGGAGAACTGCATCTGCTTCAACTACTTCGAGAACGGGACGCTCGTCAACACCAAGTACCGCAGCGCCCTGAAACACTTCATGATGGTGAAGGGGGCCGAGCCATCCCCTACAACGTGGACAGCATCCTCGGCACCCCGGAGTGCATCATCACCGAAGGCGAGTTCGACGCGGTAGCCATCATCGCCGCCGGACGCAAGGACGTCATCTCCGTGCCCGCCGGCGCCCAGAGCAACCTCACGTGGCTGGACCGCTTCGTGGAGTCGCACTTCGAAGACAAGCAGGCCATCTACATCGCCGTAGACGAGGACCCGGCAGGGCAGTCGCTCCGGCAGGAACTCACGCGCCGCCTCGGAGTGGAACGCTGCCGCATCGTGCACTTCGGCGAGGGCTGCAAGGATGCCAACGAGCATCTGGTGAAATACGGCGCCGAAAGCCTCCGCATCTGCATCGAGCAAGCCGAAGAAGTGCCCCTGGAAGGCATCTTCACCGCCGAAGACTGCCGCGACGACCTGCGCTCCCTCTACGAGAACGGCCTGCAGCGGGGTGCCGACACCGGCTGGGACAACTTCGACGAACACTGCACCTTCGAGCCCCGCCGCCTGCTGGTGATGACCGGACGCCCCGGCGACGGCAAGTCCGAATTCACCGACGAGCTGGTGCTGCGCCTCTGCCTGCGCCACGAGTGGAAAATCGCCTTCTTCAGCCCCGAAAACATGCCCATCGCCTACCACCTGCACAAGCTGGCGGAGAAGCTGACCGGCCACCGCTTCACCCCCGGACCGGGCATGACGGAAGCCGTCTACGGGCAGGCAGTGGGCTGGCTGGACCGCAACGTGTCGCACATCCTGCCCGACGACGGGAGCTACGGCATCGACCACATCCTGGAGAAAGCCCGCCAAGTGGTGCGCCGCAAAGGGGTACGCATCCTCGTCATCGACCCCATGAACCGCCTGGAACAACGTCTGGAACCGGGGCAGACGGAAATGGACTACATCACCGACACGCTGAACAAGCTGGGACGCTTCGCCACCCGCAACCAGTGCCTCGTCATCCTCGTGGCCCACCCCCGCAAGGTGAACCGCAACGAAAAGGACGGCACCCGGCGCCGTGTCGAGATGAACGACATCAACGGCTCTGCCAACTTCGCCAACATGTCCGACTTCTGCCTCGTGGTAGACCGCAACGACACGAAGCAGATAGCCACCATCTACATCGAGAAGGTCCGTTTCAAACACTTGGGCAGTGCCCACACCGAAGCCAAGTTCGTCTACAACCACCTGAACGGACGCTACTGGCCCTGCGAGGAAGACGTCATCCACACCCCCCAAGGAGAGCAACTGGGACCGGTGAACACACAGTTCGACAATGAGAATTGGTTGAAAAATAATGAAGAACAAGGCAGGTTATTCGAATAAAAATCCGTATCTTTACAAGACGGAAAGAAGAGAATAGGTGCAAGCATGTGCAAACTGTGCAATCACGTGTTATCCGTGCAATCACGTGTTATCCGTATTAAAGAAAATATACAACCTGAACTTTAAAGAATATGATGAAACAGAATGATTCCTTTGCAGAGCCTCGCTTCCCCGTCCGCAGTTACGGGAAAGGCGAACTCGCCATGTACTACCTTCCGGGCATTGCCCAGCAGACTGCCGTCAACCGGCTGAACGAATGGATACGCACCGCCCCCGGACTGGAACAGCGCCTGCTTGCCACGGGCATGAACCCCTATTGCCGACGGTACACGCCCGCGCAGGTGCAGCTTATGATCAATGTCTTCGGGGAGCCTTCTTAGAAGGTTCCCCCCTTTTCACATAAATCCTCACCCCCACTCTGTCTATATGCTCACGCAATGCCTCGTTTTCAAGATTGGCATATACCACCACTTCACGCACTTCATCAAAACGAGCTAAAACAGCACATATCCTGATTACTGTTTTCCAACATATTCCATGTCTTTTTATTCAGTTTACGCACATCTATGCGAATACAAATATACCTCCTATTTGTCACAAATCCAAAACAAAAGAAACAATAACCTCCCTTATCCTCTCCCAACCTCCTCCTACCTCCCCCAACCTCCCTTCCTCCCTGCCCCATGTCCTATCTTTGTATCAACGAAACGGAGCAGAGGCCATCGCCGCGGAGACGCCTCCTTTCCCCCTTCGGAATGAAACATTAACCATTAAACATCAACCATCATGCCAACAGCATTAGTAGTGCGCACACAGCGCCACAAGAAAATCGGGGACAGCAGCTCCCCCATGGTCTACACCCTGAAACGCAAGCCCCAAGATGCCAAAATCTTCGACCTTGCCCGTATCGCGCAAGACATTGAAGCACTGGGCGCCATGTCGGCCGAAGACGTGGAGCACGTAGGCAAAGCCATCGTACGACAGATGCGCCAGACGCTGACGGACGGCAACAGTGTCCGTCTGGACGGTTTCGGCATCTTCCACACCACCTTCAAGTGCCGTGCCACCGAACTGGCCAAAGACTGCACCGTGAAAAACATCGAGCGCGTCAACATCCGCTTCAAGGTAGCCAACACCCTGCGGCTGGTGAACGACAGCAACGCCACCACCAAAGGCGGAGCAAACAACCTCGTCTTCGAGCTTGTAACTGCCGACAAGGATAGCACCGGCGGAGGTTCCGGCGGCAATAATCCCGATGGCGGAGGTTCCGACGGAGACCAGGGGGAGAATCCGCTGGGATAAAAAAGAGGGATTAAGGATGAGCTTGTGTTCATTAATCATTAATCCCTAACCCTTAATCCTTAATCCTAATCCTTAAACATCAAACATCATGAGTACAAAATCATCAGCCTGGGACAAGATTCTGAAAGTAATCATTGCTGTAGCTTCGGCACTTTTGGGTGCATTCAGCGCACACGCCATGAACAGCGGTGGTCCCTTTTAGCGAACAGCCCCCAAAGGCAAACAGTAAAGAAAAATGAGAAAAATTGATTTGATTGTGATACATTGCAGCGCCACGTGCGAGGACCGTCCCTTTACCAGACAAGCTCTGGAAGCCGCGCACCGCCGACGTGGATTTGATGGCACGGGCTATCATTTCTACATCCGCCGTGACGGACAAATCCTGACTACCCGCCCGGTCGAGAGGGCCGGCGCCCACGCCCGCGGCTACAATGCCCACTCTATCGGAATCGCCTACGAAGGCGGATTGGACCACTATGGGAATCCCAAAGACACACGCACGGAATGGCAACTCCACTCGCTCCGCGTATTGGTCCGCGCTTTGCTGATGGACTATCCGGAAGCAAAAGTGGCGGGACATCGCGACCTCAGCCCCGACCTGAACAACAACGGAGAGGTGGAACCGATGGAATGGACGAAACAATGCCCGTGTTTTGAAGTAAAAAAAGAGAAGTGGTAACCAAGAAAAGGGAGGTGACAAAGCATGACAAAAGCTTTGCCACCTCATTTTTTATTCATACATTTGTTCTAATTAAGCAAAATGCGCATCAAACAAAGTTCAGCCGTATGAAGTACCCTATTGGAATACAGAGTTTTGAGAGCCTTATCAATGACGGATATATCTATGTGGACAAAACTGCCCTAATTTATCAGTTAGCACATACCGGTCGTTACTACTTCCTGAGCCGCCCACGGAGATTCGGAAAGAGTCTGCTCATCAGCACATTGGAAGCCTACTTTAACGGGCAGCAGGAACTATTCAAGGGACTGGAAATGGAACGGCTTGAAAAAGAATGGACGAAATATCCGGTACTGCATTTAGATTTGAACACAAGTAAATACGACGAGAAGAATAGCCTTATCGACATATTGAACGATACCCTCTGCCAGTGGGAAAACATCTACGGAACTGTCCCCAGCGAAGTCAACCCCGAACTGCGTTTCAAGGGAATCATCCGCCGCGCCTACGAGCAGACCGGCCAGCGCGTGGTCATCCTCGTGGACGAATACGACAAACCCATGCTCCAAGCCATTGGTGACGAAGAACTGCAAAATGAATATCGCAACACACTCAAAGCCTTCTACTCCGTAATGAAAACGCAGGACCGGTATATCCGTTTCGGCTTCCTGACGGGGGTAACGAAATTCGGAAAAGTCAGTGTGTTCAGCGACCTGAACAACTTGATAGACCTCTCCATGGACCGACAGTTCCAGACGCTCTGCGGAATGACCGACAAGGAGATACACACCTATTTTGAAGAACCGCTGCACCAGATAGCCGAAAACTACGGTATCACCTACGACGAAGTCTGCCTGCGACTGAAAGAACGGTACGACGGCTACCGCTTCCGTCAGAACGGAACCAATCTGTATAACCCCTTCAGCCTGCTGAATACCTTCCGTTCCCTGGAGTTCGGCAGCTACTGGTTCGAGACCGGCACCCCCACCTACCTTGTGAAACTGCTGAAGGAAAACAACTTCTGCCTGCGCGACCTCACGAGCGAAGGGGTGACTGCAGAGACTTTCAACCATGTGGATTTCCTCATAGAAACACCGCTTACAATAATTTATCAAAGCGGCTATCTCACTATAAAGGGGTATGATGAAGAATTCAACACTTATCAGTTGGGATTTCCTAATAAAGAGGTTGCTGAAGGATTCATCAAATATCTGGTTCCTTACTATATGCCAGAACTCAGTAGAAAGCCATACTACACGTTGGAGAAATCTTTATAGCATACATAAAGATTTTCTTCTTTATCCATTCCATACTTATCAATTACCTCAATAGGAAATTTAAATAGTTCAACTCTAAAACCACATTCTTCCAAGCGATCTTTGTAGTCTAAACCATATAATCGCAAATGATCTGTTTGACCAAACACTTTCAATCTTTCTTCAGATGTTTTCACGGAAGAATCTTCCAAAGTCTTATCTAATATATTAGACATAGGAACTTGCAAGAGACCCACTCCACCTTTTTTCAATACCCTAAACAATTCACGCATTGCTTTACGGTCATCTTCAATATGCTCCAATACATGGTTACACATAACCATGTCAAAATCTCCATCTGCAAATGGCAAATTCAAAACATTCATATTATGAACATAAGGGGGGTACATATACCCTTTAGCAAAAAAATCTCCGCATATATAATCTATACTTTTCATTGTCAAAATACGTTGAGCAATAATATCCTCTGGAGCGATATGCAATATTCGTAAAGGATGTCCATCAAAAATCTTAGCTATATCCCGAAGATAAAGATACAATAATTTTTCCTTATCCTTAGCCCGGCATTTCCAACACATGCCAGGACGCACTCCCATACCAACAGTCTTGTATTTTCGCGCAGCAGGACTATCAATTCCTAACAGAGCCAAGTCATCTGAATGAAATCCACAAAACGGGCATTCATAGTGTACTCCTACATGCTTTTCCGCTTCACGATTGAACCTCCAATTATCAAACGCTATTTTTATAGGTTTCAAATGCTGTTTTATTCGTACCAATAATTCCATATCCTTTTTATTTCTATTTTTTCTTATCAATCAATCCATGCCAAGTTCCTCTTATTAACGCAATCGCAACCATCCAATTTTTCTTACGCAATGCAACTATAACATTTTTAGGCATAGACACACATACCAAGTATGTACAAGATAAAAGCCGAATAGCCCACTTGCTTCGCCGTCGGGTAAACAATAAACGGGCACGTGACATATAATAAGCACGATTAGGACTACCATACCCTATTGTAGCCCCACCTTTATGATAAACCACTACCTCTGCCTCATACCACAACTTATATCCGGCCTCTGTAATCTGATAACTCCAATCGAACTCCTCTGCAAAAAGGAAGAATACTTCAGGCATTTTCCCCACTTGTTCAATCACATCACGTCGCACCATCATAGCACCGCCATAAAGCACTTCTGTTTCACAAGCCTCAATGCATTTAGCAGGACAATTACAGTCAAATACTTCAGTTTGAAATTTCAATGTCAATGGCTTCAATCTTCTACAACCAAAATATTGAATATTTTCCTTATTAGTTAAATAACGGACAGTAGGAGATACACCACCTATAGTTTCATTACGTAAACGTGTAACTAACTTTTCCAGTATCGGTTCTTCAACCAGCATATCATTGTTAAGAAAAAACACATATTCCCCTTTAGCATAGGCAAGGCCTCTATTATTTCCCCCTGCAAAACCTAGATTTGTTGAATTACAAATCAATTTCACATCAGGACATAATGCTGATATACGCTCTACATCTTCACCACTTGAAGCATTATCCACCACTAAAAATTCATAAGAATATGTCTCATGCTCTTTAAACGATCTCACTAAATCACAAGTGTCTCGCCAACCATTATAATTAACCGTTATTATTGATACCATAGATTAATCCTATTAAAAATGAATCCAACGACGGATAAATTGTTTCACTTTTATTCCTGCCCCTATTTTGAGAGCCAAAAGCTTTAACTGTAAAGGAAATGCATTAAATAAACGATAAAGTATATAAGTGCAAGAAATGCCTACTTTATTAGTCATTTTAGGTGAAGTAAAAGGAGGAGTCAATAAAGAAGATTCAAATTTTTTTTTATCATCTTCATTTATTTGAGACGATATTTCTACTTGATAAGCATGATATAAACTCATTTTTAATATATCAATCAATGCCCCCCGATAAAAACTCATTTTTACATATGGTCTTATATATCCACATTTCATTCGCTGAATATCAACGAACTGTTGTGCCGTACTTTCAGAATAGCCATTAGAGAATCCAGCACTCGATGAATTCGGATTATAAGTATAAAATAATGTACAATCAGGTAACAATCGACATGAAGAAGCTTGCATCAAAACTTGATATGTAAACCACGAATCCTCATGTGTTTGTCCCGGAACACATCGTATATGATTATTTCTTAAAAAAGCAACATTATATAGCCTATTACAAAGAGATACTGCAACTTTATTTCCTTTGCCATAACAAAAATCAAAAACCGCATGTTTTGAACCATCAATCAGTATATCCTTATCATATTGACATCCAGCATAAAGCACTCCTCTCAAATCACGTCTTACAAAAGATGCGGATACAAAATCTACCGGATGCTGACGCATTGCATTATACAAAATCTCAATACAATCTAAAGATAAAACATCGTCACCATCTAAAAAGAAAAGATACCTTCCTACGGCATTATCTAATCCTGCATTTCTTGCTGCGCCCGTTTTTTTATTATATCGCTGATCTACAATTTTCATATCATTACCACGCAAATGCTCATTCATTATACGACGTACTATATCCATACTTCCATCTTGCCCTTTGTCATCAATAATCAAGTATTCAATACTTTGAAATGTCTGATTAAGAGCTGATAAAAGAGAAGATTCTATATATTCTGCTACATTATAAACTGGAATTGCAATGGTAACTTCGTATTCTTTCATTCTAATGCTTCATCATTCAATCAAATTAAAATATGCTTATTGCTACAAAGATAGAAAAAATTGCATACCTTTGCCTACAAGAAGCAAAAAATGTCACAAGAGTCACGCCTTAAAAAGTCATTGCTCAATGCCCGGGTTAATCTCATTTTCTATTTCCTGAGTTTAGCCTTATCCTTTTTCTCCAGAAAAATCTTTCTGGATGCATTGGGTGCAGATTTTATGGGGCTGATAGGTACACTGAACAATCTTTTAGGTTTTCTGAACCTTGCAGAATTAGGTATCAGCACAGCCATCGGCTACGTTCTATATAAACCTCTCTTCGAACACGACGAAAGGAAAATCAATGAAATCATTTCTGTTTTCGGATTTATCTACCGACGTATCGGTTTTATCATTCTAAGTGCAGGATGTGTCTTGGCATGCTTCCTGCCCCTAATATTCCCCAATAATGTCTTTGATTTAGGCATCATCTATTTTGCATTTTTCTCATATCTGACCACTTCACTGATAGGATATTTTGCCAATTACAAGCAAACCCTTTTGGGTGCAGACCAGAAGAACTACGTAGTGACAGCCTACTTTCAAAGTGCCGTACTGATAAAGACTCTCCTGCAAATGGGGTTAGTATATTATACGGGCAATTATTACCTGTGGATTAGTCTGGAACTTCTGCTGGGCATTACCTATTCCATTATCCTGAACTGGAAAGTCAACCAGGTATACCCCTGGTTGAGAAGCGAAGTGAAGCAGGGAAAGCTACTTTTCAAGAAATATCCGGAAGTAACCCGGTATACCAAACAGTTGTTTGTCCACAAACTTGGCGGTTTTGTACAATTCCAAACCACTCCCTTCCTGGTATATGCCTTCGTCTCTCTTAAGACTGTGGCATATTATGGAAACTATACCCTCATTATAGATAAGATAAGTATATTTATCAGCAACCTATTAGGGAGTACCAATGCAGGAGTAGGCAATCTGATAGCCGAAGGCGATTCCAAACGTATCCAGCAAGTATTCTGGGAGCTGATGGGTATCCGTTTCTTGATAGCCGGAACCATTTCATTTGCCTTGATTCGACTGACCGGCGCTTTCATTTCATTATGGTTGGGAAGTGAATATGTATTGCCCCAACACATTCTGTACCTGATTATCATCAACTCGTTCATCAGCTACACCCGAGGTGCCATAGACCAATTTACCTATGGGTATGGCTTATTTCAAGATACTTGGGCTCCGATTGCGGAAGTAATCATCAACCTGACTGTTGCCATCATTGCCGGACATTTTTGGGGACTGCCGGGAATTTTGATGGGAAACATAACCAGCTTATTCCTTATCATCGTCATTTGGAAACCTTACTTTCTTTATTCGCAAGGATTCAAAATATCCGTTCTCTACTATTGGATGGGCTACATCAAGCATCTACTGATTATACTGCTGCCGGCAATAGTATGTTATTATCTTTTTCCCGACAATGACTTTGCAGCGGAAAGCTCTTTTACACATTGGATAGTCTATGGAGCTATTATAATTTCCACTTACGGAATATTCACTTGTTTATTACTCTATCTTTTTACTCCAGGTATACGTGCATTCGCTCACCGGATACTGAAAAGGCATCATTAACGAGCTGTTGATTTCAGTCTGTCAAAGGTCCTTTCCCACTCGTCTGCCACATTCTGTATGTCAAAGCGTTTCACATACTGCACACAATTTTTTGACATCTCCATACGCAGTTCTTCATCTTTCATCAATGCACCCAACTTCCGGGCAAACGCTCTATGCGAGAAAGGAGGAATCAACAATCCGTTTTTGCCATCATCAATAATATCTGTTATAGCTGCATACGAATTGAACGCCACCGGAACAACCCCGAATGTCATGGCTTCGGTCAATACCATTCCCCAGCCTTCAAAATCACTCGTCAGGCATAGGATGCTTGCATCCCGATAAAAAGTCTCAGGGTCCTGCCAACCAGTGAAAACAACCCGCTTCATCTTTGAGGCTTTCTGCTCCAGTTCCTGCCTTATGGGTCCATCTCCCACAATAACCAGCTCCCAATCGGGAATTTTTTTATATATACGCTTCCATATATCAATCAGCCGTCCTACACGCTTCTGGCGCCACTCTATCCGGCCTACATACAATATCTGCTTCTTCTTGAGGAAATCTGTATTTTCTTGAGCGGGATATGTATTCGGATTGGGAATGGCAATCACCCGGCTCAAGTCTTTTGAATATATCTGCCTCAAATCAGGGATAAATTTCAAAGAAAGTAAACACAATGCATCTGTATACAGTAAAATGCCTTCATAATCGGATTTTAATGTACGCTTGTAATCATACTTAAACATAGGAATCTTTATGATACGGGCCATCTTTCTGATTTTTCCCATAATCGTGTTTTTCCCTTTTATCCACATTACGAACTCTCCCAAATGGTGATATATGCCAAGAGGATTATAATGTATCACGGAAATAATATACACGTCCCGCAAGGTTTTAGAGAAGGAATATAATGTATAATAAGTCTGCGGGTCCTGGTCTATGACCATATCAATACGGTGCTCTTGCAGGAAACTACGGAAAAACAACCCGTTCTTTTCTACTTCCCGAACCTGATATGGGAAAAAATAAGATGGTGCAGGATATGCATAATCCATGCGGCTTTCATCCCGCACACTATGTAAACAAAGAACATGGTGTCCCCGTCTTATGAATTCACGGCACAAAAGGTCACTCACTCTTTCAATCCCTCCCCGTTGGGGATGGAACATGACAGGATGTATAAACAAGATATTCATAATGCCCCCCGTTATTTTGCTCCAAACATCTTCTTGAATTTTATACCTGACAAGAAACGCATCCACCCATCAAAAGCCGATGCCCCCACCCTACAAAACAGGAATTTGCCCAACACATCCGCTTTATACTGTGGAAGAAAAAATCGTCTTATCCATTCTTTATCTGATAAAAGGACTTGATGTAAAAAAGACAACCGTTCCTGCCGGGTATACTTATGCTCTGGTTTATAGATGGCCAAAATCACTTTATGGAAAAAGACAGTCAATGAATTCCATGTTCTATCCAGTGAGCTATCCTCCAAATTAAATTTCTTTTGATACACATAGACCCTTTCCAAAAAATTGGAGAATGCTGCATATTCTGCCGGAAAGCTGTTTATACGCACAGACAACACATCTACAGAATACCCTACTCTATAAACGTAATTATTGTAATCACGAATAACCATAAAATCCGCATACATCAGGTAGTCCAACATAAACAGCATATCTTCCAGTCCGGAAACAAAAGGAACAAAGCCCACCCGGTATTGCTTGATAATCCGATGGTCGTATAGCTTGCTGCCTGCGTACGCAACACGCTTGTCTATCAAGTCTGTCAATATAAGATACATCTGTTCCGAAGCTATATCTTGTTCGGGAACGTGAAACGTTTGACAGTCCCCATTTGGCAGATACGCATCAAGAGAACCGACTATTACTCCCTCCTTCGTTTTATCGGCAGGCAATGCACCGTACAGCCTTTCAAGATAATAAGGCTTTACATAATCATCTGAATCAATAAAGGTTACATATCTTCCACGAGCATTCATCAAACCAGTATTCCGGGCACAGCTCAATCCTGCATTAGCCTGATGGAACACCCGTATCCTCGTATCCTTCCCGGCATACTCTTCACAAATCTCCCCGCAACGGTCTGGGCTCCCGTCATCTACCAGCAACAACTCAAAATTCGTAAAGGTCTGTGCAAGAATACTGTCAATGCACTGGGGCAAGTACTCTTCCACCTTATAAACGGGTACTATAATGGATATTTCCGGGACATGATTCATATTCGCTCATTTTGTATGCAACACTGCCTTCATTTTTATAGACAACACCAACAAATAGTAGGCTGACTTTACAAAAGCCTTAAAATACAGATAGCCGGCATACGTAGGAAGCACATAATGGATGTTCTGCAGCATCAGCTTCCATTCGAGGCACAGCCCCGTCATCTCCAACAAAGACGCATACTTTTTGTTCCTGAATACCAAATAACTCTGATAATGAAAGGATGTGTCTTTCGTGAAATACAGAATACGGTCAAAATATTTTGCCTTCAGAGTCTCAAAATAGATATATATATGCCGGTTATCCTGCAAACACCGGGAAGACCGGATAAAGTCGTAGATATAACCAAGCACCAGCACACGACATTCCAAATTACGCATAGACGGCGCTCGCATGATGGAATCTGGCTGCATGGAATAATAGTAAGTGGTCTCATTGACGACATACATACTTTGAGACATACATGCCAACTTAAATGACCATAAATCATCCTCGTGTACAATGCCCTCCTGGAAGTAGAGTTTATGCTGCAAAACGAGGGGACGACTCACCAGCTTGTTCCATGCCATGACATACCATTTTCCCTGCACATAAGTGGAAAGTACAAGAGCATTCCCTTCATAAAACCCGGTGCCTAATGATAAAGGAGGAGCCCAACGTCTGGCGCCGGTCACCTCGTAATTGCCTATCACAAAATCCGGTCGCTTCTGCACCGCTGCATCCGCCAAAAGCTCTATTGCATTCGCTGAAATATAATCGTCGCTATCCAAGAAGTACAGATAATCGCCAACAGACGCTGAAATACCGGTGTTTCTTGCAGCAGAAAGCCCTCTGTTCTCTTCATGTTCCAGACATCTCACCACCGCTCCGCGCGGATGCGAAGCCACCACCCGTCTGACTATCTCCATAGAGTTATCCGGAGTGCAGTCATTCACAAGAATGACTTCCAAATCCGGCCAGGTCTGGTTCAACACAGACAGCAGACACCGTTCTATGTACTTGGCAACATTATAAACCGGAACAATAATGGAAACTTTCATACTTTCAATCATATTTTCAGAATTTCACCTCATGGCCTTCCACAAACTCTTCCCACCACACAACAAGCGTCAACAGGTTGAAATATTGCAAAGCCTTGTTCTGCCTATGCCAGAACCAACCGCCCTCCTTCTCTGCAACTTGTTCATAATCTGTAAGAAACTTCTCCACTGCATCACGACGCAGATAGTTGTCCATAATGCCGGAAGCAAGAATAAATTCCTTAAAGAAAGCACGTCGGGCCCTATCACGGAAGAACAGTGGCATAGGTGCAAAACCGCCCTGCTTCTTCTTCAAGGTAATGGCCTCGGGAAGTAAAGGTTTATAATGGTGCTTTAACAGATATTTAGAAACGGAACGACCCCGCGCAATGTCCAGTACACTGTTGCCCCTGCACTTCAACCCTACCGGCAGCTCCTGCAGGAAATGGAAAAGCTCCAGGTCCATAAAAGGATACGTCAGATTGTTACCGAACATGCGTGCCATGCTGGAAGCCTTGAAAAGAATGATACGGTTGATTACAGTCTCCAAATCGGAAAGAATGGCATGCTGCGCATAAAGATGCTCGAAACTGTGGATATCGGGCCGTAGTGATTTTACCGGCTCAAAATCTTCTTTCGGATTTTGCAGAAGGGCACACAAGGCAGAATCGGAGAAGCCGAAACGCTCCCCTTCCAGAATATGAAGTATCTTATCCAAATGGAAATTGATGCGGGAAAGCTTTCCACCGGTATCAAAGGTTTCATGCTCCAGCAGACGGCTGATGCCACGTAGCAAGGGACGCAATCCTATGCGGGCGGATAGATAATGCAACGCCACTTCGCGACCGGAAGTACCGAAATACTGGTCACTGCCGTCACCTCCTAGAATCACGTCGGGCTTGTCATCGCCTATCATGCGCATGGCACAATAGTTTACCATCAGCCCGCCTTCCATAAAAGGCTCACCCAGAAAACGGACAATGTCGGGCAAGGCACTGGTTTCCGTACCGTCAATCTCGTACTCGTGGTGGCGGGTACCAAAGGTTTCAGACATCAGACGGGCCATGGGCAGCTCCGTCCAGGCATCTCCTTTAAAGCCCACGGAATAGGAGTCAATCTGGCCGTCGTAAATGCTGCGCAGCGCAGCAAGGTTTGAACCGGAATCATAGCCGCCACTCAGCAGGATACCTACCCTGCGGCTATGGCCGATACGCCGGCGGATGGCTTGCGCATGCAATTCTCCATAACGGCGGGAGTAGGTTTCTACATCCGGATTCCGTTCAGTCGCCACCTTGGGTTCATGCTCAAAAACGCTGTCGCGCTTCAGACAATAAATGTCATCTGCCACCTTTTCATATAAGCTGGGATTTCTTTCCTTCAGCGAATCAAACATGGAATGTACTTTCGCTTGTGTCTCTAACTTTACAGAAGCCCAAACCGGCATCAGATAACCAAGCTCTGTCAACATGTAGAACTTTTCGCCGGCACCTAAAGAATGAACATCGAATAGGGCGAAATTATTCTTCTTCAAAATGCCACGCTGAAGGAATGTACTCAATGAAACCAGATTAGGCTCGAAATTTTCTTCCAGTTGGTCCTCTAAAAATTGCCAGGAAGTGGCAAAATTACCATCAATGTGACAATAGACGGGATAATGCGTGCCATGATGGTCGCGCACCACTCCGCATTCATTTTCTGAATAATATACTATGGTGAACGAACCGTCCAGGCGTGAAAAGCCATATGCCGGATCGGATAGAAACGCATCAGCAGCAAGCTTGGCATTGGTATCATCCGGAGTTGCCTGCAAGATGTCCCGATTATACAAAGTTCCGAAAAAGAAAAGTCTCAGATTATAACTTTCAAAAGAAGATTCCGGCTCTTCTCCCTCTACACAGACTGTACGCCAATCTTCTAAAGTGATTTTTCCGTATATCATTTGTTTGCTTATAGACTTGTTTATTGTGTATCCCTTTCTATTTTTCCGCCACCCCATGCCTGGTATGTATAAAGGTCTTGTTCGCCCCCCTCAGCTTGAAGATGTTTCCTGCCATCAGCAGGAATGTATAGGGTATCTTTTGCAGGGCCATTGCCAGGCGGCTGGTGCAGAACCTTTTGGGAACGGCAACGAGCAGTGCGACAGCGAGCAACACCAAGAGCAGCCACCACTTCAGCCCCCATGTCCAGCGATAAACCGTAAACAACACGGAGAAGAGGAACGTGAACCCCATCAACAGCAGGCGGGGAATGGAAAGCTGCTGGAAAAGCTTGTCGCAGAAGTCCCAGTTACGCGCAGCAAGCGCCTTCCACAGAAACTTGGCGAAGGTCTGGCAGTAATGCCATTGTGCCGAAAGCCAACGGCGGCGCTGACGGGAGAAATCACCGGTGTTCTGTATCTTCTCATCGAACACAAAGGTTTCGGGCAGATAATAAAAACGTTTGCCGCGATAGAGCAGGGTCAGCTCCAATTCACGGTCGAAACCGCCCACAGCCTTGATATCCGCCATCGTATCACGAAACAAGTCATAACGGAACGCCATACCGGAACCGATAAGGGCAGCCGACAAGCCCAGCTTGGCATGCCCCAGACGGAAAATGGTATTGTTGATTTCCTCACTGATGGCATCGAGCAGGGCCATGTCATTGTTCAGGTTCTTGGCACTCCGGTGGGTCTGCACAATCTCGACTTCCGGATTGGCGAAGAGGTCGTTAATATCACTCAGATAATCGTAAGGGATGACATTGTCCGCATCGAGCACCAAAGCGATGTCATAGTCATTGCCGATGGCAGCCATGGCGGCATTCAGAGATTTGGACTTGGTGCTTTTCTCAAAATGCACTTCAACCAGGCGGACAGGAAGCACAGCGAGGGAAGCGTTGGTTTCGGGCTGCATACGGTCCGAAATGACAACCGTATCAAAACAGTCGGCGGGATAATCCTGCTCCAGACATGAATGGACGCACTCGTGTATCACGGCATCTTCGCGGTAGGCAGGAATCAGTATGGCAAAACGCTTGTGTTCCTTGGCTGGAGGGGGCAGAGGCAGGTCACGCCGGCGTGACGCCAGACTGTAAACCAATAGATACAGTATGTTTATTGCAAACCATATGTATAAAAGCCAATCGAATATATTCAATATATGTTCCAAATTCAGAGCTATTTAAGCTTTAGAGTTGCTGCTTGTTTTTAATGGGTATCCGACACAAAGATACAAAAAAGAAGTAGAGTCCGGACAAAATATACAAAAAATGCGAAGAATATAGGAATAAAAAAACGAGCAAGCTCTCACGAACCCCTCGCCCCTGTAAGAAAAGCCTTAAAGGCTTTTCTTTTAAACTGCGTCAATGTTACCTAAAAATCAATCTTTCTCTTTACCTGAAAAATAAAACTTCAATTACCTATTCTGAAAACTTCAAAATCCAATTTTTACCTTTACCTAATTTACCTATTTATTCAAAACATTTAGCTTATGAAAAAAATCTATTTTCAATCCTTTTACCTAACAACTAATATCCTTTATTGAAAACTGTTTTTATTATTTATCAAATCCAAATGCAGTTTCCCAACTGCACTGCAAAGGTAAGTGTTTTCTCCGCGCACGCAAAATACCGGCACATTTTTCGCATGTTTTATAACATTGTTTTAGAGTTTAAGGGTGTAGTTTACACTTATAAACAGTTTGTTGTTCATCGGGAGTATACTTTCCAGTAAAAAACAAGCCACCGAAGCGCCGAAACGCTTCGATAGCTGTCCCCTTTAAACACCTTTAAACAAAATGAATTTCTTATTTATTTTCTTGCTTCGGCAATATACCCCAAAGCTTCTTTACATTTTTCTGTAACGTAAGTCCAGTCTTCGGCAGCGACCTTATCCTTCGGGAAGAGTTTGGAACCCATACCTACGCAGAACACACCCGCCTTAATCCAGGAGGTCAGGTTTTCCTGAGTCGGCTCCACCCCACCGGTCACCATCAGCTTGGACCAGGGCATCGGAGCCAGCAGACCTTTCACGAGTTTGGCACCAAGCACGTCGCCCGGGAATATCTTGCAGAGGTCGCACCCTACTTCTTGCGCGAAGCCCACTTCTGAAACGCTTCCGCATCCCGGAGTATAGGCTACCAGGCGACGGTTACAAATCTTAGCAATCTCCGGGTTGAACAACGGGCCTACAACGAAACATGCACCCAACTGCAAATACAGCGCCGCAGTAGCAGGGTCAACGATGGAACCTACACCCATAGCCATCTCCGGGCACTCTTTTGCCGCAAATTTCACCACTTCGGCAAACACCTCGTGGGCAAAGTCACCACGGTTCGTGAACTCGAACGCACGAACACCTCCATCGTAACAAGCCTTTACAACTTTCTTTGCAACTTCTGCATCCTTATGATAAAAGACGGGCACCATGCCGGTAGAACCAATCTTATTCAATACTGAGATTTTATCAAATTTACTCATCTTTTTATTTACGATTTGACGATTTACGATTTACGATTAATATTACTTTACTTTATATCTATTCTTTTTATTTACGATTTGACGATTCAAACTTCCTTTGCTAACCGATTTCTTGTAGTGACAATAGAACTCACTATTATTTTATACAATTCATGCGCCTCTTGTTGCAACCCAAGCAGTTTATTAGCAGAAATCATCTCACTTTCAGCAATAATTTCCAACCAGTGTATAGTTTCATCCAGTTCTTCCTCTACCATTTTCAGTTTATTCAGAAAATCCTTATCAGACTTTTCCAAACAAGCTGCCCTATAATTGGCAGCAGGTGAAGTCCCTGAACGTACTATTTGTTTAGCTATAGCCATTGACGAAATCCGATTAGGCATACAATCTACCATCTTGATTATTCTCAAAGAGAACACCTTCAATCGTATTTTCAATTCCTCCGAGTTCACTGTAGAAGTAATTTCAATCGTACATCGTAAATCGTCAAATCGTAAATGAGCTTAGCGTTGTACTCGTCCGCTTGCATCCCCTCCTGCCAGCGCTTCTACCTCTTCTGTGGAAACAAGGTTGAAGTCACCGTTGATAGTGTGCTTCAAGGCGGAAGCGGCTACTGCAAATTCGAGGGCGGCACCCTGGTTGGGTTTTGTCAGCAGGCCGTGGATGATACCACCTGAGAAAGAGTCGCCGCCACCTACGCGGTCGACGATAGGATTGATGTCGTAACGCTTTGACTCGTAGAATTCCTCGCCGTTGTAAATCATTGCTTTCCAGCCGTTGTGGGTAGCGGAGAAAGACTCGCGCAACGTAGAGATTACGTATTTGAAGCCGAATTCCTTCGCCATCGCCTTGAAGATTCCCTTGTAGCCTTCAGCGTCCGTCTTGCCGCCTTCCACGTCTGCATCGGGCTTGAAGCCCAGACAGAGTTCAGCATCCTCTTCATTGCCGATGCAGACATCCACATACTGCATCAAAGGCTTCATGATGGACTGGGCTTTTTCTTTGGTCCAGAGTTTTTTACGGAAATTGAGGTCTACCGACACCGTAACGCCGTGACGTTTGGCAGCCTCGCAAGCCAGGCGGGTCAACTCGGCGGCCTTGTCGGAGATGGCGGGAGTGATACCTGACCAGTGGAACCAGTCTGCACCTTCCATGATGGCATCGAAATCAAAGTCTGCCGCATCTGCCTCGGCAATGGCGGAGTGTGCACGGTCATAGATTACCTTACTGGGACGCATGGAAGCACCGGTCTCAAGATAGTAGATACCTACACGGTCACCACCACGCGCAATGAAATCCGTCTTTACGCCATACTTGCGCAATGCGTTGACAGCCGACTGGCCTATTTCATGTTTCGGCAACTTGGTTACAAAATAAGCATCATGCCCGTAGTTGGCACAGCTGACAGCCACGTTGGCCTCGCCGCCGCCATATACCACATCAAAAGAGTCGGACTGCACAAAACGGGTGTTTCCCGGAGTAGACAGCCTCAGCATGATTTCACCTAATGTAACTACTTTCTTTCCCATAATCTTTCTATGTTTTATTTTAATATGAAATTAATTTGTTTCCTTTCAATTTATCATTTCGAGGTATAAACAGAACTTAAACACCTGAAACTATGGAGAGTAAATTAAAATAATATTCGTTCTTCATAGTCTTCGTGTACGGGCACAAAGATACAACAATTTTTGAAATACAAAAAATTATCATATATTTGTATCGAAAATATTAAGATTATAATTGTGTGCGAGCACAAGAAGATGTACGATGGGACGATTTACGATTAGACGATTGAGATTACATTGTAGAATCGTAGCCAAAGCAACATCAATCGTACATCGTAAATCGTTAAATCGTAAATATACAGATGGAAAGAGTCAGAATAAAGGATATCGCCAAGATGGCCGATGTATCCGTGGGAACCGTCGACCGTGTGATTCACGGGCGTAGCGGTGTGTCCGAGTCCAGCCGGAAGCGGGTGGAAGAAATCCTGAAACAACTGGATTACCAGCCCAATATGTATGCCAGTGCACTGGCTTCGAACAAGAAGTACGCATTTGCCTGCCTGCTGCCGCAGCACGAGAAAGGCGAATACTGGACAGACGTGGAGACGGGCATACACAACGCCGTAGAGACTTACTCTGACTTCAACGTGGCCGTGCACCTCTCCTACTATGACCCGTATGACTATCATTCATTCGCGGAAGCCTCCGGACAGATTCTGGCACTGGAGCCGGACGGAGTGATGTTTGCCCCCACCGTTCCGCAATACACCAAGCCCTTCACGGATGAGCTGACGCAACATAATATACCTTATATATATATAGACTCCAACATAAAGGAAGAGCCCGCCCTCTCCTTCTACGGGCAGAACTCGCACCAGAGCGGATATTTTGCCGCCCGCATGCTGATGCTGCTTGCCGGAGAAGACGCGCAGGAAATCGTCATCTTCCGCAAGATAAATGAAGGCATCGTGGGGTCGAACCAGCAGGAACGCCGCGAAATAGGTTTCCGCGAATACATGCAGGAGCATCATCCCGCCTGCCGCATCTGGGAACTGGACCTGCATGCCAAGCGCGACAGCGAGGACACACTGATGCTGGACGAGTTCTTCCAAGAGCATCCTACCGTAAAGAACGGAATCACCTTCAACTCCAAAGCATACATCATCGGGGAATACCTGCTGAAGAAAGAGAAAAAGGGCTTCAACCTGATGGGCTATGACCTGCTGCAACGCAACGTAGACTGCCTGAAGCAGGGAAGCATCTTCTTCCTCATAGCACAGCAGCCCACCCTGCAAGGATTCGACGGCATCAAGGCCTTGTGCGAATACCTGATTCTGAAGAAGGAAATCACAAGGGAGAACTTCATGCCGATTGACTTGCTGACGAAGGAAAATATAGAATTCTATTACAATAAATAATAAGGATGTACGATTGGACGATTTACGATGTACGATTGAAAATGCCATGCCCGCAAGAAAAAGCAACTATCGCAACCGTAAAACAAAGCAAACTTCAATCGTACATCGTAAATAGCTAAATCGTAAATAACATGATGGAGGCAAAGCACCTGAAAATCAACCCTGCCGACAATGTTGCAGTGGCCATCACAGCACTCCCGGCCGGTGAAAAACTCACGGTGGACGGAAAGGAAATCACCTTGAATGAGGATGTTCCTGCCGGACACAAATTTGCACTGAAAGATTTTGCGGAAGGCGAAAACGTCATTAAATACGGATATCCCATCGGCCACGCCCGGAAAGCGCAGAAGCAGGGGGATTGGATGAATGAAAACAATATCAAGACCAACTTGTCCGGGTTGCTGGAATACACATATAACCCCGTCAACGTAGACCTCAATACTACAACTCTAAACCTCAATACCGGCGCGCCAAACCTGACCTTTAGAGGATACAAACGTAAGAACGGCGACGTAGGTGTGCGCAACGAGATATGGATTATTCCGACAGTGGGCTGCGTGAACGGAATCATCAACCAGCTTGCCGAAGGCCTGCGCCGCGAAACGGGCGGAAAGGGCGTGGATGCCATCATGGCTTATCCCCATAACTACGGCTGCTCCCAGTTAGGCGACGACCACGAGAATACAAAGAAAATCCTCCGCGACATGGTGCTGCATCCCAATGCGGGAGCCGTACTCGTGGTAGGCTTGGGGTGCGAGAATAATCAGCCGGATGTATTCCGCGAGTTCCTGGGAGACTATGACCAGGAGCGCGTAAAGTTTATGGTGACCCAGAAAGTGGGTGATGAATACGAAGAAGGAATGGAACTGCTGCGCGAACTTTATGCCAAAGCCATCCAGGACCAGCGCGAGGATATTCCCTTAAGCGAACTGCGCGTAGGCCTGAAGTGTGGCGGTTCGGACGGTTTCTCCGGTATCACCGCCAATCCGCTACTGGGCATGTTCTCCGACTTCCTCGTAGCACAAGGCGGTACCAGCGTACTGACGGAAGTGCCGGAAATGTTCGGTGCAGAAACCATCCTGATGAACCGCTGCCGCACCAAAGAGCTGTTTGAGGACACGGTGAAGCTGATTAATGACTTCAAGGAATATTTCCTTTCACACGGTGAACCGGTAGGTGAAAACCCGTCTCCGGGAAATAAGGTGGGAGGCATCTCGACATTGGAGGACAAAGCCTTGGGATGCACACAGAAATGCGGCACAAGCTACGTGGAAGGGGTACTTCCGTATGGCGAACGCCTGAAAGTAAAGGGACTGAACCTGCTGTCTGCTCCGGGAAACGACCTTGTAGCCGCCACGGCCCTTGCCTCTTGCGGATGCCACATGGTGCTGTTCACCACAGGACGCGGAACGCCCTTCGGAACCTATGTGCCGACCATGAAGATTTCCACCAACTCCACTTTGGCAAAGAACAAGCCGGGCTGGATAGACTTCAACGCCGGAGTTATCGTCGAGAACGAACCGATGGAGAAAACCTGCGAACGCTTCATCGAATATATCATCAAAGTAGCAAGCGGTGAATTCGTGAACAACGAAAAGAAAGGCTACAAGGAAATAGCCATCTTCAAGACCGGAGTAACTTTGTAAATTGAAAATTAAGGGCTGATAGATGGAGGGCGGGACAAAACCATTTTGTGCCGCCCTTTGTTTTTGTTACCTTTGCGGCGGAATTGATTTCACCACAGATAACACCGATTAACATGGAATTGATTGAAAGATAGAAATCTGTGGTGAAACATTAATCTCAACCAAACAATACAACTATGTCAGCAACAACCGATACAACCCCTAAAACCAAAGGCGGCTGGTGGGCACTCAGCCCGTTGGCGGTGTTCCTTTGCCTCTACCTGGTGACCTCGCTCCTGGTGAACGACTTCTATAAAGTCCCCATCACGGTAGCCTTCCTCGCCTCATCCTGCTATGCCATCGCCATCACGCGCGGCCTGAATCTGGAACAGCGCATCTATCAGTTTTCCGTAGGCGCCAGCAACAAGAACATCATGCTGATGGTATGGATATTCATCCTTGCAGGAGCATTCGCCCAAAGCGCCAAGCAGATGGGCGCCATTGATGCGACCGTAAATCTGACCCTACATATACTGCCGGACAACCTGCTGCTGGCGGGCATCTTCATTGCAGCCTGCTTCATCTCCCTCTCGATAGGAACAAGCGTAGGAACTATCGTCGCACTGACTCCTGTAGCCGTGGGGCTGGCGGAAAAGACGGGCATCGACCTGCCCTACATGGTTGCCATCGTGGTGGGAGGCTCGTTCTTCGGAGACAATCTTTCCTTCATATCCGACACCACCATTGCATCGACCAAGACGCAGGACTGCGTGATGAGGGACAAGTTCCGCGTCAACTTTATGATTGTGGTACCGGCAGCACTTATCATACTGGGCATCTATATCTTTCAAGGACTGTCCGTCTCTGCCCCACCACAAGTACAGACCATCGAGTGGATAAAAGTAATCCCCTACCTCATCGTACTGGGTACGGCCGTAGCAGGCGTCAATGTCATGCTGGTACTGCTGCTGGGCATCCTCTCTACTGGAATTATCGGTATCTATACCGGCACCGCCTTCTTCGACTGGTTCGGAGCCATGGGAACGGGCATCACCGGCATGGGCGAGCTCATCATCATCACCCTGCTGGCCGGAGGCATGCTCGAAACCATCCGCTACAACGGCGGCATCGACTTCATCATCTCCCGGCTGACCCGCCACGTCAGCGGCAAGCGGGGAGCCGAATTCAGCATCGCTGCCCTGGTCAGCATCGCCAATCTCTGTACCGCCAACAACACCATTGCCATCATCACCACCGGCCCCATAGCCAAGGACATCGCCCTCCGCTTCCACCTGGACCGCCGGAAAACAGCCAGCATACTGGACACCTTCTCATGCCTCGTGCAAGGAATCATCCCCTACGGAGCGCAAATGCTGATAGCCTCCGGACTTGCCGGCATTTCACCCATCAGCATCATCGGAAACCTGTATTACCCCTTCTGCATGGGAACATGCGCCATACTCGCCATTCTGCTGAGATACCCCAGGAAATACTCGGGAGAAGGATGAGTGACAAGTGATGAGTTATGGGTGACGTTGTGTGAACATTTAAAAAAAAACACCCCTCGTGCCAACAAATAACTCATAACTCATAACTCAAAACTCAAAATCTTTTCTTACCTTTGCACTCGCTATTACGAGATAGTAGCATAATTCAAATCATTAACTAAAAACATTTTAATTAAATGGCAACAAAAATCAGATTGCAAAGACATGGACGTAAAAGCTACGCTTTCTACTCTATCGTTATTGCAGACGTAAGAGCACCACGTGATGGTAAATTTATTGAGAAGATTGGTACTTACAATCCTAACACCAATCCTGCCACAGTAGATTTGAAGTTCGACCGCGCACTTGACTGGGTGTTGAAGGGTGCACAACCTACTGACACAGTTCGTAACATCCTCTCTCGCGAAGGTGTTTACATGAAGAAGCACTTGCTGGGCGGTGTAGCGAAAGGCGCATTCGGCGAAGCTGAAGCTGATGCTAAGTTCGAAGCCTGGAAGAACAACAAACAAAGCGGTTTGGCTGCTCTGAAGGCTAAGGAAGACGAAGCTAAGAAAGCTGAAGCAAAAGCACGTCTGGAAGCTGAAAAGAAGATAAACGAAGAAAAAGCAAAAGCACTGGCTGAAAAGAAAGCTGCTGAAGCTGCTGCAAAAGCCGCTGCCGAAGCACCGGCCGAAGAGGCCCCTGCCGAAGAAGCCCCTGCTGCTGAAGAAGCTGCTGCCGAATAATAGTAAGCACAGCGTTATCGCTAAAAATGGGATTAAAACTATAAAAATCCTCTCCGGTTCATATCGGAGGGGATTTTTTATTACTATATTTGCAGCTATAATCATTCATTAAAAAAACAAACAATGAAAAAGTTTACTTATCTGCTCGCTGTAGCCGCTGTATTTACAGCTTGTAACAGTGGAAACAACGGTTACACCGTAACCGGAACTGTAGAGGGTGCAGCCGACGGCGACACCGTATATCTGGAAACCGTGGAAGGACGCCAATTCGTAAAATTGGACTCTGCTGTCATCAAAGATGGAACATTTACCTTCAAGGGTACACAAGATACTGCTGTCAACCGCTACATCTCCTACAAAGCCGAAGGAAAAGACGGCGCAGCCATCGACTTCTTCCTGGAAAACGGCAAGATTAAAATCAACTTGTCGCAGGAAAACAACTCTGCCACCGGTACTGCCAACAATGATGCCTACCAGGAAATCAGAGCCCAAATCAACGGTCTGAACAAACAAATGATGAGCATCTACGAATCCATGTCGGACACCACACTGACCGACGAACAACGCGAGGCTAAAGGCAAAGAGATGGAAAATCTGGAAAACAGCATGATATCCGCCATCAAAGCCGGCATCAACAAGAACATCACCAACCCGGTGGGTGTACTCCTGCTGAAGCAGAACTACTACTACATGGATGTGGCAGACCTCGACCCGCTGATGCCCCAAATCCCTGCAGCTTACGACAACGACGAAGCCATCGTCAAGATAAAGAACAACGTTGAAAAGATGAAAGCCACTGCCGTAGGCCAGAAGTTTACAGACTTCGAGATGCAGACGCCGGAAGGAAAAACGGTAAAACTGTCCGACTACGTAGGCAAGGGCAAAGTTGTCCTTGTTGACTTCTGGGCAAGCTGGTGCGGCCCCTGCCGTCGCGAGATGCCCAACCTGGTGGAAGCTTACGCCAAATATAAGAACAAGAACTTCGAGATTGTAGGCGTATCTCTGGACCAGAGTGCTGACGCATGGAAAGAAGCCATCAAGAAGCTGAACATCACGTGGCCGCAAATGTCCGACCTGAAATACTGGAACTG
>UMDD01008987.1_pt1 | contig 34538 bp, 33 predicted proteins | sample 1964401 | NCBI WGS metagenome assembly UMDD01 (sample SAMEA4835985, study PRJEB28245) | human gut metagenome | biome: gut microbiome; material: fecal sample | place: Denmark | collected 2008
AATGCATCACTTGAAAAATTAAATGTATTAACGCGTAATATATTTGATATTACAAGTGAAGAAGATGTTTTAAGAATTATTCATTAGAAAAAAAGAATTCAACTGTTAGAAATAATGGTTGGATTTTTTTAATTATTTTTTCTAATTGTGTAAGAGCTTTCAATGGTTCGCGCTATTGTGTTAAAATAATGATAAAGGTGGGATTGAAATGGATGATTTTTTAAGAGAAATACAAACCTCTCTATTTAGAGAATGGATCAATAATCAAAAAAGAGATTATTATCATCTTCATCAAAGTGAAACAGATCCAGATGCAATTATTATAGAAAATGAATATTGTTATAGTTATGTAACATTTAATCCACAATGTATTATTGAATTATGTGTAATGAATAAAAGAACAGATGAAATGGCTTTTTATCTCCATTTTCAATTCAAAACACTTAAACATGCCATTTCTTTGTTTGAAGAAATGGATCAATGTATTAAAAAAATGATAGATCAACCGATCTGTCGACTTTTACTATGTTGTAGTGGTGGAATGACAACAGCCTTTTTTGCAGATAAAATAAAAAATGGTATTAAAGTATTAAATTTAAATATGGAAGTAGCCGCTACTTCTTATCAAAAAATATATAATGTTGCTCAAAATTATGATGTGATTTTACTTGCACCACAGGTATCTTATGTTAAATTACAAGTTGAAAAAGTCTTTAAAAATAAACTTGTTTTAAAAATACCAACACAAATATTTGCTTCCTATAATGTTGGGGCGTTGATTACTTTTGTAGAAGAATCTTTAAAACATAAAGAAAATAAATATAATGGTTATGTTGAACCATTAGCTTCAATGATGGAAATAAAGACAAATAAAAATGTTTTAGCGGTATCTATTAACGCTAATGGTGAAAATAGTCATATTTCTTATCGTTTATATAATTCACATCAAGATATTGTCTTAGATAGTAATATTATTAAAAGTAATATTAAACTTCAAGATGTATTGGATGCTTTGGATACAGTTGTTTTACAAAATGAAATGATTGATGTGATTTCTATTGCTTTACCGGGTGTTATGGTTGAAGGAAATGTTTATTCAGGGATTATAGAAGGTGGTAATCATCAATTAAAAGAACGCTTAGAAAAAAGATATGAAAAAGAAATTTATTTAATTAATGATGTTAATGCCGCGGTTGTTGGTTATTATGCTTCACAAAATGAATATAAATCACTTGCTTTTTTATTTCAACCGATTGGACGTATGGCTGGAAGTGGGATTGTTGTAAATGGACAACTCGTAAGGGGAATGGATCACCTTGCAGGTGAAGTAGCACTGTTACCTTTAAAGCTTTCGGATAGTTATTTAAATCTTGCTAATACTCCAGAAGGAACTTTAGAATTGGTTACTAAAAATATCATGAGTATTATAGCGATTGTATCACCAGAGGCAATAGTTGTTTATAGTGACTTGATTTTAGATAGTCAAGATGTTAGTGATGAAATAAAAAAATCATTGAGTCAATACTCTTTAAAAGTGTATCCAAAGATTATTAAAGTGGAAAATATTTTAGAATATATATTATTAGGAACTATGATTTTAAGTGCAAAGGAGTAAGAAAATGAAAATTATTTGGCATGGACATTCATGTTTTGAAATAACAGGAAAAGATGGAACAATTATTTTTGATCCTTATCAAGCAAATTCAGTTCCGGGATTAAATCCTTTAAAATTGAAGGCAAATCTCGTATTATGTTCTCATGAACATGAAGATCATAATGCAAGAAATTGTGTTGAAACAACAGCTAAAGATTTTAAAGTAACATGTATTGAAACGTATCATGATCATCATCAAGGAAGTCGTCGTGGTAAAAATACGATTCATATTGTTGAATTTGAAGATATGAAGATTGTTCATATGGGAGATATAGGTTGTATGATGGATGATGTTTCAAAGCTTAAAAACTGTGATGTCTTGATGATTCCTATCGGCGGGTATTATACAATTGATACCAAAGAAGCTTTAAAATATATTGAACGTATTCAACCACGTATTGTCATACCAATGCATTATCGTAGTCATGAATTTGGTTATGATGTATTATCAACTAATGAAGAATTTATTCAAAAATCATCAAATATTGTTTATGTTGATGATTATTTAGAAGTTCATAAAGAAACAAAAGGACAAACGATTGTATTTAAAAAACCAAGGAATTAATTTTCCTTGGTTTTTGTTGTAATCATTAATAAAAGAATACTTACAAAGATCATAACAAGAGCGATGATAAAGGCATAAATATAAGAACCAAAGAAATCATAAATATAACCAACCATTGATAATGAAATGGCAGCCCCAACATTAGAAGCAAAAGAAATCGTTGGAAATGCCCTTGCATAATTTTTAGTCTTAAAGAAATATTTGGTAAGTAAAGGAACAGCAACAGCTCCTAAAGAATAACATGAACCAAATAAGAAAGCACCAATAATAAGAAGTGTCATAGAACGCCCAATTATTAATAAGACAATTCCTAAAATATTCACTGTAATCATCATTAATGTGGCTTTTATTTCACCAAAATGATCGCTTAAACTTCCAATAACTAATTTAGAAACAATATTACCCATCATTCCTGAAGATAATAAAATCGCACAAGAAGTTAACGGAAAGCCTAAAGATTCACCATAACCTGGTAAATGTTGAGTCACACTTGTAATACAACTAATCAACATACCAAAAATGAAGAAAGAAATAAAAGAAACGGACATAAAATGGAATGAAGATGTTGTTTGATTTTGGGCTGTTTCTTGCTTTTCTTGATAACCATAAGGAAGCAATCCCTCATCTTTAGCGTTCATAGAAAATGGATAAAGAACAGCTGGTAAACATAAAAGTAAAAGAATAACCGCTTTTAATAGATATCCCATTTGCCAATTAAAAGAACTAATAATACTTGATAAAACCGGAGAACAAAGAGTTCCACCTAGACCACTAAAACCAAAGGCAATACTTGTAGCGAGACCGTGTTTTTTTTCAAACCAACCATTGATAATCATAGTAATTGGTACAATAGAAAAAAGACTTGTCGACATTCCACGAATTATTCCTAAAATATAGAAAGTGATGGCATTTTTTCCTAGTGCCATAGCGGCAGTTGAAACAACAGCAACAATTACACTGATTGTTAGAATCTTTTTAAAAGAAAATTTTTGATATAGTTTTGGTACAAATAATGACATGATAGCAGTTGCTAGCGAAAAAAGTGTCATATGCATTGAAAATGTACCTCTTAACATATGTAAACTTTTTGAAACAGGTGTATAAAAAACACCTGACGAATTAATTGAAATACCAATCGATGCTGCAGCTAAACCACAGCAACAAATTAAAACGGACCAATGTTTTTTCATAATGTGTCCTCCTTTTCTGATTCTATTGTATAAAGAAATTTTTATAATGTCCAATACTTATAATTTATGCTTTTAATGCTTTTTAGGCATTGAAACAAATGTGATTAAATTGCTTTAATTTTTTAAATAATCGTATTAAAATAGTTATCAGTAGGGGGATAAAGAGATGAGATTAGAAAAAGTACTTAAAGAAATGCAAAAAAGACAATTAACACATTTAATTATTAATGATCCATCATCAATTGATTATTTAATCAATTATAAAAATAATCCAGGTGAAAGAATGTATTTACTTCTTTTATCAAGTGATGGACATCATAAATTATTTATGAACAATTTATTTTATTTAGATCATGAACTTGATATTGAACAAGTATGGTATAGTGATACAGATAATTATCTTCAATTACTTGCAGATGAATTTGATGGGGCATGTTCTATTGGAATCGATAAAAACTTTCCAGCAAGATTCTTAATTCCTTTAATGAATTTAGTAGATGAATGTCATTTTGAATTAGGATCTGAATGTGTTGATCGTGTGAGAATGATCAAAGATGAAAAAGAACAACAACTCATGATAGAAGCTTCAAAAATCAATGATTTAGTTGTCGATGAAGTCATTAATATTTGTGCTAAAGGTAATTTAACAGAAGAAGAAGTTTCTAAACAACTTGAAGGAATTTATCAAAAACATGGTTGTGTAGGAAATTCCTTTGAACCAATTGTTGCCTATGGTAAAAATGGAGCGGATAATCATCACAGTGGAGATGATAGCCGTTTAAAAGCTGGTGACAGTATTGTTATTGATATTGGTGGATTGTATAAAGGTTATTGTAGTGATATGACGAGAACTGTTTTCTATAAAGAAGTATCACCAAAACAAAAAACAGTTTATGAACTTGTTTTAAAAGCACAAAAAGCAGCAGAAGCAATGATTAAACCAGGTGTTAGACTTTGTGATATTGATAAATGTGCTAGAGATATCATTGCTGAAGGTGGTTATACGGTTGAATTTAACCACCGTTTAGGACATTTCATTGGACGTGACGTTCATGAATGGTGTGATGTTTCACAAAACTTTGATTTAGAAGTTCAAGAAGGAATGACTTTCTCTATTGAACCAGGTGTTTATTTACAAGGTGAATTTGGAGTTCGAATCGAAGATCTTGTACTCGTTACAAAAGATGGATGTAAGGTCTTAAATAGTTATCCAAAAGATTTAAGAATTATTGGTAATGACTAATAAAAAGCATAGGTTAGATAATCTAATCTATGTTTTTTTTAATACTCTAAAAATAAATCAAGTGTTTTAGAATGATTTTAATGATACAAAGCACCACTTGCCCTTAAAAGACCAAGATTTAATTTATTAGATCATTTAAAACAACTTCATGTAGAATTTACTTTAGAAAATAAAGTTATCAAAATTAATTAAGATGGTATTGTTTAAAAAAAACATAATCAATTAGAAATACTTTATCATTTTGATACGATTGTTTTAGCTTTTGGTTCAAAAGCAAATTAAAACCTTTATTAAGAAATAAAAAATGAACATGTTCATTTAATTGGCGATGCAAGTAAAGCTAGTGACGCTAAAAAAGCTATTTTTTAAACTACTCAACTTGCTTTGAAACTTTAGAAAGGGAAAGCCCTTTCTTTTCTTTTTCAAATTATGAAAATAGCATCATCTTTAAAAAAATATGTTAGAATGTATTTTACGATTAGGGAGGAAGAAATATGTCACTAAAAGCAAAATATAATTTTTTACATTTATTTTATTGGTTTACTGGATGTTGTATTAATGGTTTCATTGCCGTTTTCTTACAATCAAAGGGTTTATCAAATACGGAAATTGGAATTGTGACAGGTGGTTCTTGTGTTGCTACAATTTTCCTATCACCCTTTATGTCATCTTTAATTTCTAAAATTAAAGGCATGACAATCAAAAAATTAATGACATTTTTAATGTTAACAACAGTTTTATTATATATTGCGATGGCTTTTTTACCAATACCAGCCTTTTTAGTTATGATTTTCTATGTCATCATGTATGCATTAAATATGTCAACAGTACCTATGCTTACGATGATAGCAATGAATTATATCAATGAAGGAACATATGTTAACTTTGGACTTGCGCGTGGAATTGGTTCAGCTTCATGGGCGACAAGTGCTTTGATTTTTGGGCAAGCCGTTTCATTTTTAGGAGCTAATATTTTATCAATTGCCTACTGTGTCTTTGCTTTAGTGACATTATTTATTTTATATCATTTACCTGAATCAAAGATTACAAAAACAAAAACAGAAGAAGTTCAAGAAGAAGGCTCTGTTGTTACTGTTATTAAAAAATATAAAATCTTCTTTTTCTTACTTTTAGGTTTTTGCTTTATGTTTTCTGGAGCAACAGCAATCGGTACTTATTTAATTAATATTGTTAAAAGCTTAGGTGGAAATACGTCGCTTTATGGGGTGGCTATGTTTGCTATGGCCTTTAGTGAATTACCAGTCATGATGACTGTACCAAAACTTATGAAGAAATTTAATAGTGTGACCCTTATTTTAGTGGCTTCTATTTTCTATATTTGTCGTAACTATACTATTGGGTTAGCACCGAATCTTATTGTTTTAATTATTGGAATGATGTTCCAAGGACTTTCTTATGGATTATTTACAGGGGTTATTACTTACTATGTTACTTATAATCTAGATACCCAAGATCAAATGTCAGGACAAACAATGATTGGTATTATGACATCAGGGATTGGCTCAACTTTAGGAAATGTTTTAGGTGGTATTTTACAAGATACTATAGGTTTAAATGCGTTATTCACTTTTGTTTATTTAATGACAGCTCTTGGGGCCGTTATTATCTTTATTTGTAAATTTGTGAGTATAAAAGTCAAAAAATAACTTGCTTTTACTTAAAGACTTTGATACTATCAAGATGTTGAATGAGGGAGTAGTACACGTCTTAAGACGCGGTTTGTCAACATCATGGCGTAAGCCTGGCAAATCTTAAAGAACGAGACTCATGCATAAGTTTTTTATGCATGGGCCTCTTTTATTTTAGGAAGAAAGGAATTTGGTATGAGTTTATTTATTGAAATCTTTTTGATTGGGGTAGGTCTTTCAATGGATGCTTTTGCAGTATCTATTTGTAAAGGTTTATCAATGAAAAAGATAAAAAAGAGAGATGTTTTTATTATTGCACTATTTTTTGGAGGCTTTCAGGCTTTAATGCCTTTTATTGGATGGTTTTTAGGAAAAGGTTTTGAAAGTTATATTACGAGTATTGATCATTGGATTGCTTTTATTTTATTAGGTATTATTGGTGGTAAGATGCTTATTGATGGAATTAAAGAAGAAGATGATGAAGAAACAGGAGAATTTAAATTAGATTTAAAGGAATTATTTCTACTTGCGATTGCAACATCAATTGATGCTTTAGCAGTAGGAATTACGTTTGCTTTTTTAGATTATCCAATTGTGGAATGTATGAGTATTATTGGTTGTACAACTTTTATTATTTCTTTTATTGGCGTTTATATTGGTAAGATTTTTGGGTCAAAATATGAACATAAAGCAGAAATTGCTGGTGGTATTATTTTAATTGTGATTGGTTTAAAAATTTTATTAGAACATTTAGGTCTATTTTAAAGGAGAGAAAATTATGACAAATGTATTTGTATCATTATTAGTTCTTATTGTTGGTTTTATTTTATTAATGAAAGGAGCGGATTTCTTTGTAGAAGGAAGTTCTTCTATTGCCACAAGATTTCATATTCCTTCATTAATCATCGGTTTAACAATTGTGGCTATGGGAACAAGTTTACCTGAATGTGCTGTCAGTATTACAGCTTCGATGGATGGAAATAACGCTTTAGCGGTAGCAAATGCCGTAGGTTCTAATATTTTTAATTTAATGGTTGTTTGTGGTATTTCTGCTTTATTTGTACCGATTGCAGTGCAAGTAAATACGCTTAAAAGAGAATTTCCATTTTCTGTTTTATGTGCTATTTTATTAATGATCTTAGGTTATTTTGGGATGATATTAGGACATATTGATGGAATTGTTCTTTTGATTTTATTTGTAGGATATATTGTTTACATGATTGTTTCGGCTAAAAAAGCCATGAATACATATCAAGAGGAAGAAGAAATTAAAGTTATTTCAATGGGATTAAGCTTGGTTTATATTGTTGGTGGAGCAATCGCTATTAAATTTGGTGGAGATTTTGTAGTAGATAGTGCTTCCAATATTGCTTTATCTTTAGGAATGTCACAAAACTTAGTCGGTCTTACCATTGTTGCTCTTGGAACTTCTTTACCAGAACTTGTTACTTCAATGGTAGCTGCTAAAAAAGGTGAAGTAGATATGGCTCTTGGAAATGTTATTGGTTCAAATGTTTTTAATATTTTATTTGTTTTAGGTATTGCAGCAGCAATTAGTCCAATTACTTTTATCTTTGAAAATATTATTGATATTCTTATTTTAACAATTTTTTCTTTAATAGTTTTATATTTTGGATTTACGAAACATAAAATTGATCGTAAAGAAGGAATTATTATGCTTCTTCTTTATGTCGCTTACTTAGTCTATATCATTATACGTTAGAGAGCATTGCTCTCTTTTTTTTGTTGCTAAAAGAAAGAAAAACAATTAGAATAAAAGCATTGAAAAAGGGGAAGAATAATGAAAAAAATAGTATTTTTAGATATAGATGGAACATTAGTCACACCAAATTATCCTTTATCAGATTTTGTAAAAAAAGGAATTAAAAAAGCAAGAGAAAATGGGCATTTAATTTTTTTATGTACAGGAAGAAATCGTGTCGGTATAGAAAGTATTATGTCAGATGATTTTGATGGTTGTATTTGTTCAGCGGGTGGTTATCTTGAAATTAAAGGGGAAATGATTGAAACAACTTATTTAGATAAAGAAGAAGTTGAACAAGCAAGAAGAGTTTTTGAGCAAAATCATATTCTTTATAATTTAGAATCAACTTATATGACTTTTGCTAGTGAAGAATTACGATATTATTTTGCACATGCTCTGTTAGGTGATGAAGGAACAAATTCAGAATTTGAAAGATTAAAAGAACAACAAAAGAAAGAATATCATATGATTGATATAAGTAGATATCAAGATCAAGGGATTCATAAACTTTGTTTTATTGCTTTTAATAGAGAAGATATTGAAAAAACAAAAATACTCTTACCAAATTACCATTTTATTGTTCATGAAATGTTTAGCCAACATTCTATCAATGGTGAAATCATCAAGAAGGGAACGGATAAGGGGCTTGCCATTAAAAAGGTCGTTGAAACACTTCATATGAAAATGGAAGATACGATTGCTTTTGGTGATAGTATGAATGATTATGAAATGTTACAAGTTTGCAATTATGGTGTAGCAATGAAAAATGCCTGCCAAGAATTAAAAGCAAGTGCTGATAACATTTGTGAAAGTGTTGAAAATGATGGTGTGTATTATGAAATGGAAAGGTTAGGATTGTTTGAATGTTTGGATTAGGAACACTTGTTAATACCATATCTGTTGTTGTAGGTGGTATTATTGGTTTGTTGTTTAAAAATGGTTTAAAAAATAGGTATCAAGAAACGATTATGCAAGGAATTGGTTTAGCGGTTTTGTTTGTCGGTATTTCAGGGGCGATGACAGGGATGCTAAAGATTTCTAAATCAATAATAGAGTCGACAGGGTCTTTAATTCTTGTTTTGTCTTTATGTTTTGGGGCTTTAATAGGTGAATTTATTAATATTGAAAAAAGAATTGAACAATTTGGTTTTTATTTAAAAAGTAAAGTAAAAAGTAATGATTCTAAATTTATTGAAGGTTTTGTTTCAACTTCACTTGTTATATGTGTAGGGGCTATGGCTATTGTGGGTTCTTTTCAAGATGGTTTGTTACATGATCCAAGTGTTTTGATTTCAAAAGCCGTAATGGACTTTGTAATCGTTATGGTCTTTGCTTCAACACTTGGGGTGGGAACAATTTTTTCCGCAATTCCTATTTTTGTTTATCAAGGATTGCTGACAGTCTGTGCTTCTTTTCTAGCACCTTATTTTACGACAACAATGATTTCTAATATTTCTTTTGTGGGTTCGGTTTTAATATTTGCGGTAGGGACAAATTTATGTTTTCATACAAAAATTAAAGTAGGCAATCTTTTACCAGCGGTATTTATGCCCTTGTTATTAGCACTTTTTATGTAAGTGCTTTTTTTGTTTACTTGTCAATTATCTAAAAATAATGTACGATAATAACGTTTGAAGAAGGGAGAAATTTATGTTAGACAAGTTTTTTAAGTTAAGTGAAAAAGGCACTACAGTAAAAACTGAAATTTTAGCTGGTGTGACAACATTCTTAGCGATGGCTTATATTTTAGCAGTCAATCCAGCAATGCTTGGTGAAACGGGAATGTCTGTTCAAGGGGTATTCCTTGCAACTGCTATCGCTTCTGCTGTAGCTACTATTATTATGGGACTTGTTGCAAACTATCCAGTGGCTTTATCTGCTGGTATGGGTGTGAATGCTTTATTTACTTATACAATTTGTTTTGGTATGGGCTTATCTTATAAAGGAGCCTTAGCCTGTGTTTTTGTCTCAGGTATTATTTTCTTAGTTATTTCTATTACAGGAATTAGAACAATGATTATTAATGCCATTCCTGCACAACTTAAATTAGCAATTGGGGCAGGTATTGGTTTCTTTATTGCCTTCATTGGTTTAAAAAATGCAGGTATTATTGTCGCAAATGAATCAACATTTGTCGGCCTTGGTAACTTACAAGAACCAACAGTTATTTTAGCAGTAGTTGGTATTTTAATTACCTTATTACTTTTAACTAAAAATGTTCCTGGAGCTGTTTTCTATGGTTTAGTTGCTACAGCTGTTGTAGGAATTATTGCTGGAGTTTGTGGTGTTAAAGGAATGCCAAAAATTCCTACTGGAGTTATTTCATTTGACTTTGATTTTTCATTAGTAGGAGCATTTGCTTCAGGACTTGGAGAATTAACTTCACATCCACAATGTTATGTAGCAATCTTCTCATTATTATTCGTTGACTTCTTTGATACTGCAGGAACTTTAGTTGCTGTATGTAACAGAGCAAACTTAGTTGATGAAACTGGAAATCCAGAAAACGTAGATCGTGCTTTATTAGCTGATTCAATCGGTACAGTTATTGGTTCTATTGCTGGAACTTCAACTGTTACATCATTCGTTGAATCAACTTCAGGTGTTGAAGTAGGGGGAAGAACTGGTTTAACTGCGGTTACTACTGGGGTATGCTTCTTATTATCTGTTTTCTTCTCACCATTACTTTCATGCGTAACAAGTGCAGTGACAGCGCCAGCGTTAATTATTGTTGGTATTTTAATGGCACAACAATTAAAAGGAATTGAATGGGATAATCTTGTTTATGCAGCAAGTGGATTCATGACAGTTATTTTTATGATCTTAGCTTATTCTATTTCAAATGGTATTGCTATTGGATTTATTACATATACCGTTTCTATGATTGGTGTTGGTAAAATTAAAGAAATTAAACCAATTGTATGGATCTTAGATATCTGTTTTATAATCTTTTTAGTATTCTTACCTAAATAGTCAAGAAGTGAGTTTTACGCTTAGGTGTAAGACTCTTTTTTTATTTAAATGAAAAGGATGTACTAAACATCCCTTTCACTATGATAGAGTTAGAGTATAAGCTTATATGCCTCCTGGATTACGGAAAGTCATATGTGCTTGTGCTCTTGAAATTTCATAGTTAACACTATGAATATCTCTGGATAAATCATGAAGTTCTTTTGTTTTTAAGTAAGTTTCTTTGCTTTCTTTACCTTTATTTTTTCTATCTTGGATAAATAAATAAAGATAAATTCCAATAATGATAATCATAATAGGAACTACTAAATAAATAAGCTTCATAGATATCACCTCTTTATTTCATTATAACATCGTTGCATGAAAATATCTTGTATTAATCAATGTTTTTGATTTTCTATCAAAGTAATATCCCCAAACAGATCCTAACTTATAAAACTGAATAAAGATCAATAATAAACATAATATCAAGACAAAATACCATCTTAGAATCTCCTATTGCATATAATAATAAAAAAAGAGCCATGATTGGCTCTAATATTATTATGCTTTACATTCAGCGTTTCCTAATTCGTTACCTTCATTGAAGTTACGTGCATTTTCCATTGTAACAACAGCGATTGCTTGTAAAGCTTCACGAGTAAAGAATGCTTGATGACTTGTTAAAACAAGTTGAGGGAACATTTGTAAACGAGCTGTGATATCGTTTGTAATAGCAACATCGCTTTTATCTGTATAAACGTTATTATCTTCACCTTCATATACGTCTAAAGCAACAGCATGGAATTTACCTTGTTTTAATGCTCTGATTAATGCTTCAGGATCAATGATAGGTCCTCTGCTCGTATTAACTAACATAACTGTATCTTTCATTAAAGCGATTGTTTCATCGTTAATTAAATGATAAGTTCCATTATCTCCCATAATTAATGGACAGTGTAAAGAAATTAAATCAGCTCTCTTTAATAATTCTTCTTTACTTACATAAGTTAATAAACCTTCATCAACTAATGCTTGGTTAGGATAAGCATCCCATCCTAAAACTGTCATACCATAACCTTTACAAATTCTAGCCATACATTGACCGATTTTACCAGTACCCATGATACCAGCAACTTTATTATGTAGGTCTAAACCTAATAAACCACTTAAAGCAAAGTTATTATCTTTAACTTTTGTATAAGCTTTGTGTAAACGACGGTTTGCTTCTTGTAGAATTGCCATTGCATGTTCAGCAACTGCATATGGTGAATAAGCAGGAACACGTAAAACTGTAATTCCACATTCTTTTGCAGCTTGTAAATCAACATTGTTGAATCCAGCACAACGTAATAAGATTAATTTAACACCACATTCATGTAATTTTTCAACAACTGGTCTTGAAGCGTTATCGTTAACGAAGATACATACAGCATCATAACCTTGAGCTAAACCAGCAGTTTCAGGTCCTAATTGAGAATCAAAATATTTGATATCTGAATTGTAAGTTCCTTGACCTTTATCTTTTACTAATTCACTAAAGAAAGTTCTGTCATAATCTTTAGTTCCAAAGAATGCAATTTTTAAAACATCTACAGGTTTCTTTTCTTCAAAAGCACCATGTAATAATTCTTCGATTGCTTTTGCTGCAACTTCTTCGTCATCACCATCGATAGCAACTTTTAAAGTATCACCTTTTTTAGCACCTAATGCTAAGATTTGAAGAACGTTATCTCCATCAGCAACTTTTTCGTCTAAATAAATTCTTACTTGGCTTTTGAAATTCACGCAACATTGAGCAAGTAACGCAGCAGGTCTTGCGTGAATACCTAATGTGTTATTAACTACATAACTAATTTCTTTCATTTTAAATCTCCTCCATTTTGCAAGACCATTTTAGCACAAAAAATATGAGAATAAAGAAGAAATTGAGAAAAATTACAAAAGTAATGGAAATTTTATAAAATATCACTATAATAGGTTTGTCAAGAGGGGGAAAAATAATGCTAATTATTAATTTTATCTTAGGTTTATTACCTATTATCTGGTTAGTAATCGCTTTATGTGGTTTAAAATGGCCAGGATATAAGGCTGCTTTAGGTGCCTTAATTATTGCTGCTGTTGAAGCATTAACATATTTTGGATTCTCTATGTCAGATACATTAACTTCTATTTTAGAAGGTTTTGCATTTGCAATGTGGCCAATTGTTATTGTTATTGTTGCAGCGGTTTTTACGTATAACTTATCTTTGCGTACAGGATCAATCGATATGATTAAAAAATTACTTACAAGTGTAACCGCTGATAAACGTATCTTAGTTTTATTAATCGGATGGTCATTTGGTGGATTTATGGAAGCAATGGCTGGATTTGGTACAGCAGTTGCGATTCCAGCAAGTATGTTATGGGTTTTAGATTTTGATCCAATTCTTGCCTGTCTTGTTTGTTTGGTTGCCAATGCAACACCAACACCATATGGGTCAATTGCTATTCCTACCGTAACACTTGCCACAAACTTAGGTTTAGAAAATAACTTAATCGCTTTCGCAACTTCTTGTGCTTTAAGTGTATTAATTATTTTAACACCATTTGTGATGGTTTATATTTTAGGAAAAAGTACAAAAGGAAAAGGTTCTGCCTTTAAAGGCATTGTACCAGTTGTTTTAGTTTCAGGATTATCTTTCTTAATTCCAGAAATGGTTGTTTCATATTTTGTTGGTGCTGAACTTGCGGGGGTTGCAGCTTCAGTTATCTCATTAGTATGTACAATTTTAGCTAGTATGAAATTTACAAATCCAGACGCTATTCCTGACGAATATCGTTTAGAAGTAAAAAAAGGAAGTCCTTTAAAAGTAGGAAAAACTTTACAGGCATTATCACCATTTATTTTAATCTTTGTTGTTTTATTACTTACAAGTAATTTAGTATCACCAATTCATGATGCGTTATCATCATTTGCGACAAGTGTAAAAATTTCTACATACAAAAACGCAAGTATGACAACATTTACATGGATCAATACACCAGGTGTCTTAATTATTTTATGTGCAATCGTTGGTGGATTTATCCAAAAAGCAAAAGTATCAGAAATGTTTGCTGTCTTTATTGCAACATTAAAACAAATGATGTTTACAATTCTTACAATGTTATTCATTTTAGCAACAGCACGTGTTATGCAATATTCAGGAATGATTGCTGCCGTTGCCGCTTTATTTTCAGTATTTGGACCTGTTTATCCATTCTTTGCCCCAATGTTAGGAGCTTTAGGAACATTCGTTACAGGATCAGGTACAAGTTCAAGTGCTTTATTTGGATCAGTTCAAATGTCAACTGCTGCAAGTATTGGTGCTAATAAATATTGGCTTGTTGCCGCAAACAGCTTAGGTGTTGCTACTGGTAAAATGATGGCACCACAAAGCATTGCTATTGGATTAGTCGCTGTTGATGAAGCGGGTAGAGATGGAGAATTACTTAAAAAAGTATTACCATACGCTGCTTTATTCATTATTGTTAGCGCACTCGTATGTTTCTTTGGACAATACGTATGGGCAATCTTCGGAATTGCTTAAATTAAAAATAAATGATTTAGGAAGTGTCTGTAAAAAGATACTTCTTTTTTTTGTGAAAAGTTATAAATCTATGCAATGAGGAACACTATTTTATAATTTTATATGATGAGTTTTTTTGTTTTTATCAAGAAAATGACAAAAAAACATACAATGTCATGAGGTGGTTTTACATGTTAAAAAAAGGATTATGTTTATTAATAGGGATCATGATGCTTTTTTGTCAAATCAATGTTGTTCATGCAACAAATCTTGCAAGTGGGGCAGAAAGTGCAATTTTAATTGATGCTCAAAGCCAACAAGTTTTGTATCAAAAAAATGCAAACAAAAAACTTTATCCGGCTTCAACAACAAAGATTATGACGATGATTTTATTATTTGAAGCAATTCAAGAAAAGAATTTGAAATGGGATGATGTTTTAACGTGTTCAGCTTATGCATCAAGCATGGGAGGAAGTCAGGTCTATCTTGAAGAAAATGAAACAATGAGTGTTTTTGAACTTTTTAAATGTATTGCGATTGCTTCAGCGAACGATGCGAAACACATCGGGTAACTGCATATATTGGAACGTTAAATATTGACTTATCAAAGTACAATGATGAATTTCATCATAGTTATGGAAATTGCAAAGTAAAGATACATATTGTTTATTAATGAGAGCGTGTTCGCCCCAAATTTCAAACGTGTGCGATTTGTAAGGAAAAGTAAAGGAACAATGCCATTATGAATTATAAGAGGACGTGTGGCGAAATGTAAAAGAAATCTTAAAATGAAGATTTCTTTTTTAGTGTTATGAGTGTAAATGGATAATTTAAGTCATAAATTTGACTGTGCAGGTTAAAGGCTGGGTGTAAAAACATACCCAGCCGTTTGACTTCATCGGGCAATGCCCGCTGATAATGGGGATAATTTGAATTATTGATTATTGGGATTTGGGTGTAAAAATAAGGTGGTAGGTGTAAAAACGGGTGTAGGCTCTTTAATGAGAATTGAATTTATCTTGATAAAAAGGGGCTAATTAAGAAATACAAGCTGGGTGTAAATTACATCAATAGGAGGAAATTATGGCAGAAACTAGAGAAAAAATAACATTTTGGGTATCAAAGGAACAAAAGGAAAAACTTATGCAATATATAAATATTTCTAACGATAGAGGAATAACAGATTTTATGATATCGGCTATGGAGTTTTATGGTGGATATTTTATGACGAGTCAAAAAAGTGGATATCTTCCTCTTGCATTATCTTCTGCAATGAATGGAATTGTTAAACTAAGTGAAGATAGATTATCAAAACTTCTTTATAAGAATACAGTTGAATTATCAATGTTAATGAATATTATTTCAGCAACAACTGATATTGATAATGAAACATTAAAAAAGCTAAGACTTAAATGTATGAATGAAGTCAAAGCAACGAATGGAAAAATAACTTTTGAAGAAATTAATAAATATCAAAAAGGTTAAGTGTGTAATCTTAACTCAAAAAAATTTTATATACAAGACTAGATGTTTCATGACTATTCATCGATAATGCTAGCAAGGAGTGGATAGTCATGAATGAAAAAGTTAAAGTCATAAAAGTAAAATTAAAACAAGAATATGGTGAGGATCAATTAAAAACTTATTATCCAGAAGACATAGAACTTGATGATATTATTATGAGTGTTTATAGTTTATTAAATCTTGCAAGTACTATGTTTGAATATAGTTCCCATCAGTTTGATTTAGATATATTACAAATAAAAACTTGTCTTTATGAATCAAAAGAAAACATAGAAAGTATGCTACAAAAAATCGATAATTAAAAATATGACCTTCAAAATTTATTAATATCTGTTCATTGGGATGAGTCTGTCTATTTGAAGTCACTAGGGTGGTGACACACTGTTACCCCTGTAACTATTTATATAACAAACTAGTTACAGAGAAGATATGAAAAATAAATGTATATCTTCTATAGGAATAACTATGTCTTGTTGTATGCAGGGGGTGGGTGTACGACATGCACCCCTGTAACATACTTTTATAACATTTAGTTACAGAGAAATTATTTGTTTATAATTATTATATGTAAGAAACAATTCTAAAAGTAATTATTAAAATAGGTATACGATTATAATTTAGATCTATTAGATAACTATATTTTATATAAAATAATACTCATGAGAAATGTAAATCTTTATGATATGTTTATAAATTTTAAATAATATTTATTCAATGCATATATAATATCTTGAACTTTGTTTCTATATAGCATACTTAGCTAAATATCATTTCATTGTTTTCTTAATGGAAAAATATGTAATAATATTGGAATTTCTCTAAATTATTCTTTGTACAGATCTTCTAATAAAGACTAAAGAAATATGTTGTGACCAATGAGAGAATTTATTTATGCTTTTTTAATTATGTCATAAAGTGTGCCATTATCATATATGGAAATCATTGTTGTATGATATTACAATCATTTTAGAAAGGCAAAAGGTTTATGAAAAAATCATAAGCCAAAGATATGGTGATAAAAATGGATAAAATATTATGTCCTAGTATGATGTGTGCAGATTTTTCAAATTTAGAAAAGGAAATAGAAGAACTAGAAAAAGGTGGAATAGATATTTTTCATTTGGATGTTATGGATGGAAGTTTTGTTCCAAATTTTGGTATGGGCTTACAAGATATTGAATATATTTGTAAAAAATCGTCAAAGCCATGTGATGTTCATTTGATGATCAATGACCCAGGAAAGTATATAGAAAAATTTTCTGATTTAGGTGTAAAAATCATTTATATTCATCCTGAATCAGATAGTCATGCATGTCGAACTTTACAAAAAATCAAGGATATGGGTGTGCAAGCAGGAATTGCATTAAATCCTGGAACATCTTTTGAATCAGTAAAAGAACTATTGTATTTATGTGACTATGTTATGTTGATGAGTGTAAATCCTGGCTTTGCAGGACAAAAGTATTTAGATTTTGTTACACCAAAGTTTGAAAAGTTTGTTGAATCATCAAATGAATACGGAGGATACAAAGTAATGGTAGATGGAGCATGTTCTTATGAAAAAATTAGAATGTTATCAAAAAAAGGTGTTGAAGGTTTTATTTTAGGAACTTCTGCTTTATTTGGAAAAAATAAAAGTTATTTAGAGATTTGTAAAGAATTAAAAGAAATCTAGTAAGATTTTTCCTGTAAATTAATTTTAAAGTATAGAATTATAAACTTTTTAGAATGTTCAATAAGAATTTGCTTTATAAAAAAATTATAGAAAGGAGCACTATATGAAAATTGGAATTGGAAATGATCATGTTGCAGTAGAATACAAAAAAGAAATTACAAAATATATTGAAGAAAAATATGGGTACGAAGTTATTAACTTTGGAACTGATAGTACAGAAAGATTCAATTATCCATTATCTGGAGAAGCAGTTGCGAATGCAGTTGTAAGTGGAGAAGTTGATAAAGGTATTGTTATCTGTGGAACAGGTGTAGGTATTTCTTTAGCGGCTAACAAAGTCAATGGTATTCGTTGTGTCACTTGTAGTGAACCTTATTCAGCAAGATTATCAAGAGAACACAACAATACAAATATGTTAGCTTTTGGAGCAAGAGTTGTTGGAATCGAACTTGCAAAAATGATTGTAGATGCATGGTTAACAGGTGAATACGAAGGTGGAAGACACCAAGTCAGAATTGATATGTTAAAAGACATAGAAGAAAGACAAATAAAATAAATTTAGATATTGTGAAGAAATATACTTCTGATAATTATGAAATATTGATAATCTAACTCTAAATATTTTTCCTCCCTTAAAAATTTTTAGAGAATTAATAAATATTATTCATAATAATATTTTCTATTGGTTATATACAAAAGCCTTTCTGTTACTTGTTGTAGATAAAGTGAGTGTTTATATGATAGAAGTAGTCAATGAGAAGTGTATTTTTTCATTAAATAAATTGTATTTTTATAATTAAAAAAAATAAATTAATTAGAAAGAGAGTGAGAGATATGAGTTTTCCAAAAGGATTTTTATGGGGTGGAAGTATTAGTGCAGCACAAATAGAAGGTGCATGGAACGAAGATGGAAAATCTCCTGTTTCAGTTGATTTTTGTACGGCAGGAGATACATCAAGCAAAAGAAAAATATGGTACTTAAATAAAGAAGGACAAAGAGAGAGTAAAATTTGGGAAGCAGTAGATGAATTACCTGAGGGTGCAAAATATCAAATTTTTGATGACCTTCATTATACAAATCACACTGCTGCAGACTTTTATCATCATTACAAAGAAGATATTGCTTTACTTGCTGAGATGGGGTACACAACTTTTAATACTTCTATTTCATGGGCAAGAATTCTTCCACATGGAATAAAAGGAGGCGTTAACCAAAAGGGTGTAGAATTTTATAGGAATGTCTTTAAGGAATGTCGCAAATATGGAATGGAACCTATTATTACTTTATACAAATATGATGAACCAGTTTCATTAAATGAACAACATGGTGGATGGCGAAACAGATCAATGATAGACGAATTTGTTGAATTTGCGAGAATATGCTTTAATGAATATAAAGATTTGGTTCATAAATGGATGACTTTCAATGAAATCAATATTATTATGCCTAATGATAGAACAAAAAAAGAAGTAGCACAAAGAAATTTGATTTATTTACATAATCAATTAGTTGCTTCAGCTAAATCTACTATTATTGCACATGAAATAGATAAGAACTTGAAAGTTGGTGCAATGATTTGTGGCCTTATGTCTTATCCTTTTACACCAGATCCAAAAGATGCAATTAAAAGATATTTTAACTTTCAAAACTTTTTCTGTTATAGTGCTGATACACAAATAAGAGGAGAATATCCAATGTTTGCAAAAAGAATTTGGAAGCAATGGGATATTGATTTAAATATTAGTGATGAGGATAAAGCTATTTTAAAAGAAGGTAAAGCAGATTTCTTAGGGTTTTCTTACTATTCTTCAAATGTTGTAACAACACATGAAGACAAAGATATTAAAATGGCTAGTGGAAATATTGTGAAATCTGTTAAGAATCCTAATTTAAAAGCTAACGAATGGGGTTGGCAAATTGATCCAATTGGTTTTAAACACTTTTTACATATTATTAATGATAGATATCAAGTTCCATTATTTGATGTTGAAAATGGTATTGGATTAATTGAAAAAGAAGGACCTGATGGAATTTGTCATGATTTGGCTCGTATTGATTACCATCGTGAACATATTAAAGCTATGAAAGAAGCAGTTGAAGAAGGGGTAAATTTATTTGGCTATACTACATGGGGTTGTATCGACCTTGTTTCTGCTAGTTCAGGGCAAATGGATAAACGTTATGGATTTATTTATGTAGATATGGATGATAACGGTAATGGGGATTTACATCGTTCAAAGAAGGATTCTTTTTACTGGTATAAAAAAGTTATTGCAAGTAACGGTGAAGATTTATAAAATAAATTAAAACTAAAAAAGAACACTTGTTGATATAATCATTTAGTGTTCTTTTTTAAATAGTTAATAGATTATTGATATTTTTTTAGTGTTTTTAAAAATGTTTGATAGGTAGGATTTTTGAATATATTTTCTATGCTACTTATATGATTAGATAAATTTGAAAAAGTGTTTGTAATTGAATTAAAGATATGATTGTTTGTATCTAAACAAGAAAAAAGGATAAATATTTGAACACGATTATTGTTCCAATTAATAGGATTATCTAATATTAAAACACTAAGAATGTCATGATTGTTGAGGGGTTTATTGAGTTTTATAATTGAGATACCATGATTATAAAAGGTTATAGTTGCAAAATCTTCAAGAAGAATATTAGTTATAAGTGATTCTTTTAATCGAGTATATTGATCATGTATGAGTTTATAGAATTCAGAAGGGATTTCGTTAATACTATTTAATTGGATATGAGATTTGAATAATCGAGGATGAAAAATGGTTTCTAATGGAATTTTTTCAAAATAGATTGAGAGATAGTTGTCGATTTTATCTAAATCATCATTACCAAGTATTTGAGAAATGTTTATGTGTGGAATTTGCAAGTTTTTATGAATTGGTGCAGTAGAAATAATCAATTCATATTGTGATAAGTTTTCATCATTTAATTGATAATATTGAGTTTTTTTAATAATATCAATTGAATTATCAAATCTTTTTAATATTTGATTTTCAATGATATCGCTAGCAACACTACCAAGACCACAAACTAATAATGTTCTTTTTTTAGATGTCTTATTACAATATATAGCGTTATGAAATAAAATTGCTGAAGAAGCTAATTCACTTCTTGATAATGATTGATTTGTATATTTAAAAATTACAGAAGATGCAATCTCAGCACATGTATAAGCTAATAAAAAGGCATCTTTTAGTTTATCATAAAAGGGATTGCGAATTTTTTCTGCATATGCAATTCTAATAAGTACATTTTCTATATATGCATTTAATGAAAATATAAAAGCCTCGTTTTTCAGATTTAGTAATGTTTCTTTTTCTATTGTATCTAGAATCTCCTTGACAATTTGAATAGTTATGTTGGAAGGTATTATGTTTATAGGATTTGTTGACATTTTACATATCAAATCGATTGCAATTATATTTATTTCAGTTTCTGGTATTTTGCAATGTGCTTTGTTTTCGATGAAATAAGCGATTTCTTTAGCAACAACTAATTCTTGACGATTTTCAATTAACGATGAATCTATTTTTTCAGTGATTATTTGTCCTTGTAGTATTCTTTTTAAACTAATAGATAAACAGATAAGAAAATCACATAATGCAAAATCAGTGAATTCTATACAGTGATTTTTTATAATTTGAATAATACCATATTCTAAAGAATCAGGATCATTAAAATATGAATTTAAATAGTCATAAAACATTTTTGATTTTTTTAGATTTTCAAATATTAAATCTACTAAGCGGTTCCTTTTATTTGTTTCACTCCCTACAATACATATTCCGTAATTTGGCTTTTGCTTAAAACTTAAATGAAATTTATCCAACTCTTTTTTTGCATGTTTTAAATCATTGGATATTGTAGAACGACTGATAAGAAGTATATCTGCTAAATCATCTATTTTAATATAATCATTTTGTTCAATTAAATATCTTTCTATATATATCTGTCTTTCCCAAGGTAGAGTAGGTATTATATATTCTTTTTGTTTTTCGGCATTTTCAATTAAATTTGTTAAGCTTTGTAAAGAATCAGATGTTTTTCCATCTATAATATATCCTTTTGATGTCTTAGAAATAAGATTATATCCTAAAGATTTTAATATTTTTTTGACGTTAATCATTTCATCTCTTACAAGTCTACGATTTATACCTGTAGCAGCTGATATATCATAAGATGAAATATAATTAGGTGATGAGATAAGTAATTTGATAATTTTGATTTCACTTTGTTTTAAATTCATACTTGTTTTCCTCCGTTCTTATTTAGAAAGATTAATATTATTGAATATGAAAATATAGAAAAAAAGAATCTATTATTTATAATTATAGCAAAATATGAAAAGAGTGTAAATTGAAGTAAAAATAGTTAAATAATATACAATTATAGGGCATTTGTTGTGACATGAGATGGTATAGAAAAAAACCTTTCGTATGATATAATGGGTTTAGATGAAAGATAGTTAACTAAAAAATCATCTTGATAGAAAGGAAGGATAAAATTTATGTCAGAAAATAAAATGTCATTTATGGATAAAATGATGGATAAAGTTGACATTATTGCAGGTCCAATGTCAAAATTTGGACAAATCCCATTTGTAAGAGCAATTGTTAATGGGATGGTCTCTGCAGTCGGTGTCACAATGATTGGTTCGTTTTTCTTAATTATTTATTTATTAGGATCCGATGGTGGATTAACTAAAGAAGCATTATTGCCATTTTTAAAACCATTTGCAGGAGATTTAGCATTAGTCAATGATCTTTCAATGGGAATTATGGCTATATATATGGCTATTGCTATTGGTGCCGAATATGCCGATATTAAAGGCATTAATAAGACAACAGGAGCCATTGGTTCATTCTTTGCATTTATATTGTTAAATTATAACAGCATTGGAAAACTAGCTATCAGTAATGCAGATGGAACTATTGCTGTAGGAGCGAAAGCTTTAGATATTACATACTGGGGAGGTGGCGGAGTTATTACTGCTTTTATAGCTGCTGCTGTTTCTATTAACATTATTCATTTATGCTATAAACATAATATTCGCATTAAATTACCTGATTCAGTACCTCCAGCTATTTCTGATAGTTTCTCAGCGATTATTCCTTATTTATTTGTTACAATTATTTGTTGGGGATTTAGAACTCTATTAAGTATTAATATTCCTGAAGTTGTTCAAAATATGTTGGTGCCAGTATTAGCGGCTGCTGATAATATCTTTGTTTACACATTATGTTATTTCTTGATTACGTTGTTTTGGGCTTGTGGTTTACATGGGGATAATATTGTTGGAGTTGTTACACAAGTTATCACTAGTGGATGGCTAGCAGAAAACAATGCAGCTGCAATGGCAGGTACACCTTTACCACATGTATGGATTGGAAATTTAAGTAGATTATTTATGTGGGTATCAACAGCTTGGCCAATTCTATTCTATATGTTTAAATCAAGTAAGAAATTACCACATTTAAAACCTTTAGCAACATTATGTTTCCCACCTGCTATCTTTAGTATTGTTGAACCATTAATGTTTGGATTACCAGTTATTTTAAATCCATTTCTTGCTTTGCCACTTGTATTAACTCATACAGTAACGTCTGCTTTAACTTATTTCTTAACAGATATTGGATTTATTGGAAAAATGTTTTTGAACTTACCATGGGCAACACCGTCACCTATTTTAGGATATTTATCAACAGGTGGCTCAATTGGTGGTGTAATTATTGTTATTGTTAACTTTATTATTGGATTGATTATTTTCTATCCATTCTGGATGGCTTATGAAAAATCTGAACTTAAAAAATTAGAATTAGAAAAAGAAGTAGTGAACGATTAAAATTTAATGAGTAATGGAGGACTATATTAAATAGACCTCCTTCTTGAGATTAAGAGGAGAAGATATAAATGAAACAATGTCAGTATTGTCATAAGGATTTACCAGATGATTCTAAATTTTGCATTTATTGTGGAAAAGATTTAAGTGAAAATAAAGAAAAAAAATTAGAAGAAGAAAAATATAAAAAAAATAATTCTCGTAATTATTGGGGAAAAATTGGTGTTTTATCATTCTTTTTTGCTTTAATAATTATTGATTTCATTGTTGCTACTGTTGCTTCTGAAATTGGAATGAATATAAAACTAATGTTTATGATTAGTTCGATAATTTATTTATTTGCTATTATTTGTGGAATATTATCATTCTATAAAGATTACATGGATAAAAAGAATGGCTATGAACAAATAGGAAACAAAAATTTAGCATTAGTTTCAATTTTTATGAGTGCTTACGTTTTATTAATTAACTTAACAAATGTTATTTTAAAATAAAGGAGAAATATATGTTTTGTCGTAAATGTGGTTCAAAAATAAAAGATACAGCAAAATTCTGTGATGTTTGTGGCGAAAAGGTCGTAATAGTAAAGCAACGTACAGATGTTCAAAAATATGATGATTATAAAGAAAAAGAAAACAGTAAAAAAACAAAAAGAGAATTGAAATTAGAAAAATTAAAAAATCCATATATAATTCCAGCTTTTGCAACAGCTATAATTGCTTTTGGATTAGGAATTTTCCCATGGCCTCGTTCATGGGGAATAGGAACGAGTTTATGGATGAAAATTATTATTTTATTGGTAGCTTTATTGTCTGATTATCATTGTACCAAAGCTAAACAAATTAATCGTATGTATGAAATTCAATATAGATTCAAAGTAAAACCAAAAATGTTAAAAACTGCAACAATTTTAGCTAGTTTAACAACAATTGTGGCATTGTTTGCATTGATAACAATGTGATTTCAAAATCTGTAATTATGCTTATCTATTCAAGTTTAACAATAGATTTAAAGTTCTGTCTTCTTTAACTAGGATTGCAAATTTTTTTAATCGTATATGAATTTATATACAAAATGAAAATTAGTAGCAGGTTTGTATGGATAAAGGTTAATTGTAGAATTTTTAATGCTATTCGTTAAAGAAATAGAGAGTTTAATAGTAATTATATTTTATTGTATATAATATTGAGATCATTAATGCTTATTTCACCACGTAATGCTTGTTCTTTTAAATCGATAATTTGACTTACAAGATGATTATATTGATCATCAGTTAATCGTTTTCTATTATATCTTTGATTTAATTTCTTATAACACTTCTTATAAAGTTGATGAATAGGACTATTCACAACTTTTTCTTTTTCTGTGAGAGAAGCACCAACTTGTCTACAAGTTTTATTTGTATATCCTGGTGCAATATTTTCACAATACTTTGTATAATATTGTGTTGTTTGTAAAAAGAATGAACCACAATTTTGACATGCTCTTATTGTATGATTGGCTTGTAAAGCTTTTAAAAATTCATAATGAAGAAAATCTAAATAAGTTGGAAATGTTATAATCTCTACAAGAGTTTTTTTATTTTCAATATCTAGTGTAGTAAATTCACTGTGATGTTTTATAATCCTAGGTAATGGTTTTGGATTAATGAGTAAATCTGTTGATAAGAAGTTTGAAATATCTAATTCGAAGAAATAATCTTCAAAAGCATATGCATAGTTTTTGGCATCATTAGTTTTTAGTTTGGATATAAAATCTTTACAAAAGAGTGACATATATGCATAAAAAGTAATTAATTCATCACCTAATACTTCATATGAATGAATAAGTTCAACAACATAATTTTGAAATGTTTTATCATTATCATGAGGATGTTTTGTATATTCTTTATATGCATCTGTTAATCTGTTCTTTAAAGGAATCAACTCATCAAAGATGAGTAATGAAGATAGGTAACTATTGATTGTTTCAATATAGTTATCTATTTTTTTAATTATTTCTAAGCTAAGATTTTGGGTGTTATAAAAGTTATCTTTAAGGTACTGATGAAATTCTTTAATGATATCTTGAAGTTCTTCACCAGTATCTTGTGTGAAATTCAATGCTTTTAAACTAAATGTTCCTAATGGGTACGATTGATAGTTATAAATAATATTATTCTTAGTAAAAGCAACACTAATATGACCAATACTTAATTCTTCAGATGTAGGTATGTTTTGTAGATTATCGAAAAAATCCATGTAGTTGACTTCCTTTCCATGTCTTGTGAAAGATATTTTTTTATATTACAATCACATTGTAGCATATAGAAATATCAAAATCAATTATCTACAAACAGAACATTGACAACTGAATAAAAAAATATAGATAACTTTAAATGTAAAATGAGCAGTGTGCCATGACGTGAAAACCGAGCAAACGAGGGATACTTGTTTAAATGCAATGATGTTTTACATGGATAATGATACTTCATCTAAGCAATATTCGAGCGTTAAAAGCGTCGCAAGTATGAGAGGTGTGTCTTGGGTAAATAGGCAACGTGAAATTCGTATGGGTTAAATAACCATCTATATTTTTAAAATATCAGAGTTACCAAGGAAATCTCGGTAACTGGAAAGGAGTGTAAAAAAATGAACGACATATATTATTTCGTTGAAACATAGATTTTAAAAAGGGGGAATTGTTATTGAGAGGAAATGAAATTGATATTTCAATTATTGTACGAAATGCAATTTTAGAAGAACTATATGAAGAAAAAGAAATAGATGAAAAGACATATCACAAAATGAAAGAAATATTTTTAAAACAAGAGAAGAATTCACTAGATAAATAAAATAATCTTGGTAGTATGTTGGTTGAAAGGAGTGAGCGAATAATGAAAAAATTAAAAGCTGTTTTTTATGCAAGAGTATCAACAGATCATAGTGATCAACTTCATTCTTTAAAGGCACAACAAGATTATTTTTATCAGTATTTAGATAATCATCCTGAGTTTGAATTGGTTAATTCATATGTCGATGAAGGTATTACAGGAACAAGTATTCAAAAAAGAAAATCATTTCAAAGAATGATTAATGATGCATTACATCATCATTTTGATATCATTCTCACAAAAGAAGTGACACGATTTGCAAGAAATACGCTTGATACTTTACAAATGGTCAGGTTATTAAAGGAAAACAATGTGAATGTGTTATTCTTAACAGATATGATTGATACAAGAACACATGAAGGTGAATTGCGTTTATCTTTAATGGCTACAATTGCTCAAGAAGAAGGTAGAAAAATTAGCCAAAGAGTCAATTGGGGATTTCAAAGAGCATTTGAAAATGAACAACTTGTAATTACTAATGTTTATGGTTATGACATTGTAAAAGTTGATAATGTGAGAAAACTTGAGGTGAATGAGCAACAAGCATATGTGATTCAACATATATTTAAATGGTACTTACAAGGATTGGGATATGGAAAAATTTCAAAAAGATTATATGAATTGGCTATTCCTTCTCCTTCTGGTAACGCACATTGGGATACATCAGTGATTGCTAAAATATTAGCCAATGAGAAATATATTGGTAGACTTGTGCAAGGAAAACAAAAGACAAATAATTATTTAGAAAAGAAAGTATTAAGAAATATATCAAGAGATGATATGTATATTACTAACAATCATCATGAAGCCATTGTTGATAAAGAAACATTTTATGCAGTCCAACAATTAAGACAATCAAAAGCAAAAAATGGAGAAAGAAATCGAAGATATCCGTTGTCTGGTAAAGTCATTTGTGCAATGTGTGGAAAATCATATGCTCGAATGAAATATGGAAACAGTATTGGTTGGGGATGTAGAAAATGTGAAAATACGAATATTATTAATGAAACAGTACTTATAGAATTATTACGTTCATTTATAAGTACTGTTTTCATAAACAAAGAAAAGGTCAAAAAGGAATTGGTTGATGCACTAATGAATTCTTATGATTTTATGAGTTGTGAGAATCAAATCAATCAGTTACACAAGGATATAGGATATATTAGGCGTAGAATGAAATTATATTTAGATGATTATTTAGAAGAAAAGATATCAATAGAAGTCTATAAAGAAAATAAATTAAAAGAAGAAAAAGAATTAGAAGCAAAAGAAAAAGAACTTCAAGCATTAGAAATGAAGGAAAGTAATAATGATATGAAGAATGCTATTCATCATATTGTGAAAGTGATTGAAAAGAAAGTTGAAATAGATAAAGGAGTTATTAATCAAATCATTGTTCAATATATAAAAGCAATCATTCCTAAAAAGATGAATGAATATCATTTATATATGGATTTAAGTGATTGTTATTTTAAAGAAAATGTGGATTTATCACAATTTGAATATGTGAAAACTTATATATTTGATTTACAAGACTATCAATCGCCATATGTAAAAAAAGAATATAAACAACTTCAAAATACGAAACTTCATCTCTACATAAGGAGGTTGTAATCATGGGAATGACAAGAGTTGTGTTTTATGCTAGAGTATCAAAGGATACAGAAGAACAGTTACATTCTTTTGAAGCACAAAAGAAATATTTTGAAGAATTTATAAGTAAAAATAAGGATATGGTATTTGTAAGAGGATATGCAGATGAAGGAATATCTGGAGTCAATACAAAGAAAAGAAAACAATTTCAGCAAATGATTGAAGATGCCAAGAATGGCGAGTTTGATTTGATTCTTACAAAAGAAGTGACACGTTTTGCAAGAAATACAGTAGATACTTTAGTCTATACGAGATTATTGTCGAGTTATAATGTTGGTGTGCTTTTTACTACAGACAATATTGATACAAGAAGTAATGATGGAGAATTACGTTTATCTTTAATGGCTACACTTGCTCAAGAAGAAAGTCGTAAAATTAGTTCACGTGTTAATTGGGCAACAAAAAGAAACTATGAAAATGGTGTTGCACATGGGACAATGCCTTATGGTTATAAGCGAGAGAATGGAAAAATTGTTATTGTTGAAGATGAGGCTAAGGTTGTTCAACAGATTTTTCAACTTTATATTGATGGGTATGGAACAAGACGAATCGCTAACACATTAAATGAACAAGGTTATTATAATGCAACTGGTGGAGAGTGGCTTCCTTCTACAATAAGAGGAATGTTAAAGAATCGAAAATACTGTGGGGATCTCGTTCAAGGAATGAGTAAGACAATTGATTTTTTAGAAAAGAAAAGAGAAGTTGTTAAAGATGAAAGTCAGTATTATGTGTGTGTTTCACATCATGATGCAATCATTGATAAACAAATTTTTGAATATGTACAACAACTTCAAGAAAATCGTAAAAGTATAAGTGATAAAAATATGGTCAAAGTTCCCTTTAAATATAGCACTCAAAATATCTTTTCTAACAAGATTTTCTGTGGACATTGTGATGCAACTTATCGCAGAATCAAAAGAAAGAATGATAGTATTTATTATAAATGTTCAACGGCTGATAAAAAGAAACGAGTTGCTTGTCCAGAAAGTGAGAACATAAAAGAAGATGCTTTAAAAGATATTATTAAACAAACTGCACAATATTTTAAAGTCAATGAAGAAGATATTATTAAACAATTTGAAACAGTTTTAAAAGAAATAGAAATGAATTTAGATGAAGAATCAGTTCAAAACATTCAAGAAAAAATACAAAATAATCGTTCTAAGTTAGAAAAATTAGTTGATCTTTATATGGAAGGCTTAATTGATAAAGAGATTTATTTTCATAAAAAAGAAGATATTGAAAGAGAAACTTATGAACTGAACCAAAAGATGAATATGACGAGTCAAACACAAGTGAGTGTGATTCAAAGAGTTAAAAATTTGATAGAAACTATCAAAGATAAGCTGAATCATTGGAGAGATATGAGTGATACTTTGATTAAAGAATTAATCTATAAAATTGTGGTCTATAGTAAAGAAAATCTTGATATTTATATTAATGTAGCAAGTATTCCTAAAATAAACTATGAAAATGGGGTGTTTGTGTTACCGAATGTGAGTGAAATGGAATGATGCCTGTGTTGTGGTGGCTGAAAATATTGCGGGAAGTCATGAAGAATTTGTTTCTATGATGAATGAAAAAGCAAAAGCATTAAAACTCAAAAATACGCATTTTACCAATTGTACAGGATTACATGATATCAACCATTATACCTGTGCTAAAGATCTTTCAACTATGGCAGCTTATCTGCTTCAAATCGGTGGAACAAAACTCTTATCTGTTACATCTCTGTATGATAGTTATGTCCGTGAAAAAACAAAACAAAAGTTTTGGCTTGTAAATACCAATAAGCTTTTGAAACAATATCCAGGAGTGGATGGTTTAAAAACAGGTTTTACCAAAGAAGCGGGTTATTGTATTGTCACAACGTGTAAGAAAAAGGATTTAAGATTAATTGGTGTTGTCATGAATGAAGATAAGCCCCAAACACGGAATGAAGATATGAAGGGATTATTGAATTTTGGTTTTTCCAAGTATCAACAAGTTAAACTTTATAATAAAGGAGAAATTATTGATACTGTTAAAGTAAAAGATATGGTTGAACAAAAGATCAATGTAGTAAGTCATAAGAATCTTTATTATCTTTATGAAAAAACAAATCAAAAAAAGCTTAAAAAGAAAATAGTCTATGGTTCTTTGCAATTACCAATTGATCAAAAGAGAAGTATTGGAAAACTGATTTTATGTAATAATGGTAAAGCTGTCGCAACTTATCCTTTATATAGTGAAAAAAATGTTAAAAAAATGAGTTTTTTAGATAAATTACTAAGAGTCTATCAATCGTTGATTTAGGCTCTTTTTTTGTGATTTGTTCTAGTTTTGTCGAATCTATTTTTTTTATTTTTAAGATGAGATAAGATGCTTTTAAGGAGATGAAAAAATGGAAAATAAAATGGAATATGAAATAAAAGAAGAAACATTGGTGGTCTATTTTTATGGTGAAATAGATGGCTCTAATGTTTCTTTGTATCGTAATAAGCTCAATGTTATTTTAGCGATGAATGAGGATGATGTTATTTTTGATTTTAAACATACGACATTTATTGATAGTGCTGGGGTTGGTCTTGTTTTAGGTAGGTACCAACAACTATCCAAAGAAGGTAGAAAATTAGCGGTAAGTCGTTTATCAAATACAGCTTATAAGGTTTTTGAATTAAGTGGTTTGTTTGAAATTATAGAATATTTAAAGGAGGTTCAAAGATGACCAATGAAATGGCGCTTTCTTTTAGTGCAACTTTAGAAAATGAACCTTTTGTAAGAACATGTATTGCCTCTTTTGTAGTTTGTTTAAATCCTACGGTAGATGAAATTGTAGAAATTAAAACGATTGTAGGAGAGGCTGTTTCCAATGCCATCATTCATGGTTATAACGGTGATAAAGGTTGTCTTGTAAAAGTTAAAGCTTATATCGAAGATGATTTGCTTACAATCTATGTCATTGATAAAGGACAAGGTATTCAAGATATTGAAAAAGCAAGACAACCGATGTTTACTTCTAAAAAAGAATTAGAACATGCTGGAATGGGACTTAGTATTATTGAAGCATTATGTGATGAAACGACAATCGAATCTTCTTTAGAATTAGGAACTCAACTCATAATGAAAAAAAGAATTGTTCATGAATAAAGAAGCTGTTTTAAACAATATTCAATTAGCACAACAAGGGGATGAAACAGCTAAGGAATTAATTGTTAAAAATAATTTAGGTTTAGTTTGGTCGATTGTTCATCGTTTTAAGAATAATTATTATGATAAAGAAGATCTTTTTCAAATTGGTTGTATTGGATTAATGAAAGCTATCAATAATTTTGATGTTCATTATGGTGTACAATTTTCTACCTATGCTGTGCCAATCATTATGGGTGAAATTAAACGGTATTTTAGAGATGATGGAACCATTAAGGTTTCTCGTTCTTTAAAAGAATTGAATATTAAAATCAATAAAACCAAAGAAAAACTAACGGTTCTTTATGGAAAAGAACCAACTGTTAAAGATATCGCAGATGAATTAGAGGTGGATGTTATGGATGTTATTGAAGCTATTGATGCTTCTTATTATCCAACCTCTTTATCAGAACCAATCTATGAAAAAGATGGTTCAACAATTTCAATGGAAGAAAGAATCGAAGATAAGCGACATGCTATGTGGTTTGAAAAGATAGCTTTAAGCATGGAAATAGATAAATTAGATGAAAAAGAAAGACTTATTCTCTATTTACGTTATCAACTTGATTTTAATCAAGAAAAAGTTGCACAAAGACTTCATATTTCTCAAGTACAAGTATCTCGATTGGAAAAGAAAATCATCACAAAGTTAAGAAATCATTTGAATGAAAAGGATTAAGTGATATAATTCATTCAGGTGATTTTATGGATGAAAAGAAAAAGAGTGAAGTATCAATTTTATTGGAATATGTAAAAGTCATTGTTTTAACGATGATTGCGACTTTTATTTTGTTACAATTTATACAAGTATCAAGAGTAAATGGATCAAGTATGGAAAATACGTATTTTCAAAATAATATTGTTTTAATAGATAAAGTGTTTTATAAAAGACAACAACCGAAAAGAAATGATATTATTATTGTGGATTATGATGATGGTTTAGAAGATACTTTGATTATTAAAAGAGTGATTGCTGTTGGTGGGGATCATTTAGATATTGTTAATAATGAAGTTTATATTAATGGTAAAAAATTGAAAGAAAATTATATTAAAGAAAAGATGGATACGGAAGATCTTTCAATCGATATTCCAAAAGGAAAAGTGTTCGTGATGGGGGACAATCGTAATCATTCTCTTGATTCTCGTAAGTTAGGTTATTTTGATTTTAAGGATGATGTCATTGGAAAAGTCTTTTTTAAGATTCCTTTATAGGGGTCTTTTTTTGTATAAATATGTAATAATAAAATATCTATATAATAAATAAATATCAGTTGTATAATTTTAAGCAAAAAATTAACAAAATAAGCAATATTTTTGCTGTTTTTATTTTGCTTGTAAAAAATTTTATGGTAAGATAATGTCAATCAATAAGGAAATGTGTGGGGAATCTTATTGGTGGAAAGGATGATAAAATGTCATATAAATTTAAAATTATTAGAGGAAATGCAATTCTTAACTTTTCAGAAGAATACTGTCAATCACGTTGTGAGTTGATTGAAAGTGAATCTTTCGCTCGTGTACTTAAAGGATACGTACACGATATTAAAAGAAAGAAAACAACAGCTTATGAATACTTGAGAGAAGTTCAAAAAGAAAGTATTGATATTGTTGATGATTTAAGAACGGTTTTTAGATTATTACTCGTTATGGATCCAAAGGAATTAGCTTCAATTTATCCTAAATTTGCACCTTATTTTAGAGATATGGATGAATTTACACAAGTAATTGAAGATATTTACTTATTCTGGCGTCGTTTACAACGTTATAGTGTGGTTTATAACGAAGAATCAAGAGGGGGATATCAAAACGTTCAATTCGCTGATGCACAAGTAAACTTTGAAGCGCTTGTTTTATCAGTTTATCGTTCAATTAAAAATAAATGTATTGGAAACGCAGAAAATGTTTTACGTCAAATTACTGCTGGTGTCAATGCAGGGTTACGCGTTTCAAACATGCGTTCATTTTTACCTTATGAATATCGTTGCTTAGACAATATTCCATTTATTGAATCGGTTATTATTCATCCACCTTTTATTACTTATTCAAAACGTAATAAAAGAGATGGGGTTTTCCCTGAAACAAAGAAAAACCCAATTGAAGATTTAAAATTTGATCCAGAACAATGGTTCTGTTATCCAGCAAAAGTTGGAGATTTGTTATGCTATGTTTATTTCAATGTTGCCTATATGGCACAAGGGGTTACTTTATGTAACTTATTCCAATTAGCAAATGAAGAAGAATATCGTAATAGAAAACCAGATATGATCTATGTTTATGGTTATGAAGATGGTAAAAAACATCAATATTTCTATCAAGATGATGAAAATGATATGATGGTTGCTTTACTTTCAGCAAACGATGAATTTGATTATTTCGGTTATATGAAGAAAATGATGCTTACATTACACAATGTAAGAAAAATCAATAAAAAACAACTTCCAATTCATGGGGCAATGGTTCAAATCACTTTACAAAGTGGAGAAACAAAAAATATCGTTGTTATGGGTGATAGTGGAGCTGGTAAGTCTGAAACAATTGAACAAATTAAAGTTTATGGAGCAGCTTATATTAGAGATTTAATTACTGTCTATGATGACATGGGGATATTATCATTAGACGAAAAAGGTACAGTTAAAACATCAGGTACAGAAATTGGTGCTTTCGTAAGACTTGATGATTTAGATGCTGGATATAGTTTCAAGGAATTAGATAGATCTGTCTTTATGAATCCAGATAAAGTCAATGCTCGTATCGTTATTCCAATTACAGAATATAAAGATGTTGTCGCAAAACATGATGTTGATATGTTCTTATATGCAAACAACTATGAAGAAAAAGGAGACTCATTAAGTTTCTTTGATAATGTTGATGATGCTCTTAAAGTCTTTAGAGCTGGTAATCGTATGGCTAAAGGAACAACAACTGAATATGGTTTAGTAGGAAGTTATTTTGCTAACCCATTTGGTCCTGTACAAAGACAAGATCAATGTGAGCCATTATTACAAGATTATTTCCAACGCATGTTTGATCAAGGGGTTAAAGTGGGTCAATTACGTACACGTTTAGGAATTAAAGGAAATGAACATAATGGTCCTAAAGAAGCCGCCGCAGAAATTTTAAAATATATTACTGGTGAAAAAGAATTAAAAACATTAGAAGATGATGAATAATCATCTTCCAATGGCATGAACTTAAGATATAATCTTA
>UMDD01044478.1_pt1 | contig 34434 bp, 33 predicted proteins | sample 1964401 | NCBI WGS metagenome assembly UMDD01 (sample SAMEA4835985, study PRJEB28245) | human gut metagenome | biome: gut microbiome; material: fecal sample | place: Denmark | collected 2008
ATTTTTTTATTTTACAGAATTTTTTGACAAATAAGGGGCTGTTTTTTAACAGCCCCTTTGATTGTTGTGTAGTTAATTATAGTGTTCCGAATAATGATGTGCCTTTTCAAGAAGCATATCCTTAACCTTCATCAGCCTTGTACGACTGCTGCGGTCATTTTCTTCAAGTTTCATCGAAATATACTTGATTGTTTCCTGATATCTCGGAATCATAACATGCTCAAGCGAATTAACACGGCGGCGTGTCTTTTCAATTTCTGCCGACATAAGCTCACAGCTTTTTTCAATTTCAGCAAGCCTTATCAGGTCGGGCAAAAGCTCGTTGAGCGACATAACCGCATCATCAAGTTCAAACGAAGTAAACGCAAAACCGTAGGGGAAAATATCGCTCTCGTTGCTTGTTCGTGTGCTTGATGAAAACTGCGGAATATCAACGCTCATAACATTTTTTGAAGAAAGCTCAAGGTCAATTCTCTGCTTCGGTGACATCAATGAGGCGTCCAGAGCCTCTTTTGACATAACCGCACTTGCGTTCACAAAGTGGTTGTTGCACTCTGCAAGCTCTCTTTCAATCTTCTCACGAAGCTCCTTGTTTTCTCTTACAAGGTCAAGAAATCGGCGCATCAGTTCGTCACGCTTGTCTTTTAACATTTTATGACCACGGGTAGCTGTTGCAAGCTGTTTTCTCAGCTTTGTCAACTGCATACGGGTGGGATTAACATTCATAACTGCCATTAGCAAACACCTTCAATGCGATTATTCTTTACCGTAAAACTCGTCAAGCATATCGTCCTTAATTCGTTTAAGTTCACTTCTGGGAAGAATATGCAAAAGCTTCCAGCCGATGTCAAGTGTTTCTTCAATTGAACGGTTTGCGTCATAACCCTGTGAAACATACTCACGCTCAAATGCCTCGGCAAATTCAGCGTACTTTTTATCCATATCGGTAAGAGCCGCCTCACCGAGAATTATCATAAGTTCTCTTGCGTCTTTACCTCTTGCATAAGCGGCAAAAAGCTGGTTCATGGTTGCGGCGTGGTCTTTACGGGTTCTGTCGGGACCGATACCCTTGTCTTTAAGTCTTGAAAGTGACGGAAGAACATCAATCGGCGGAGTAATTCCCTTTCTGTAAAGCTCACGGGATAGGATAATCTGACCTTCTGTAATGTAGCCTGTAAGGTCAGGAATCGGGTGAGTCTTGTCATCTTCGGGCATTGTAAGAATCGGAATAAGAGTGATTGAACCCTCTTTGCCTTTAAGTCTGCCGGCTCTTTCATACAATGTTGCAAGGTCTGTGTACATATAGCCCGGATAGCCTCGTCTGCCCGGAACTTCTTTTCTTGCGGCAGAAACCTCACGGAGCGCATCGGCATAGTTTGTGATGTCGGTCATAATAACGAGAACATGCATTCCTCTGTCAAATGCAAGATATTCAGCTGCCGTGAGTGCCATTTTAGGAGTTGCAATACGCTCAATGGCAGGATCGTTTGCAAGGTTTACAAACATTACGGTTCTGTCAATAGCGCCTGTTTCTTTAAACGACTGAACAAAGTAGTCGGATTCTTCAAATGTAATACCCATTGCGGCAAATACAACGGCAAACTGCTCGTCCTTGCCTCTTACAGCCGCCTGTCTTGCAATCTGAGCGGCAAGCTGGGCATGGGGCAGACCCGATGCCGAGAAGATAGGCAGCTTCTGTCCTCTTACAAGTGTGTTAAGTCCGTCAATTGCTGAAATACCTGTCTGAATAAATTCCTGCGGATAGTTTCTTGCGGCAGGGTTCATAGGTGTTCCGTTGATGTCAAGTCTTTTTTCGGGAATAAGAGCAGGACCGCCGTCAATCGGATTTCCAAGACCGTCAAATACTCGTGAAAGCATATCTGGAGATACGGGAAGTTCCATTGAACGACCTAAAAATCTTACCTTTGAATTTGCAAGGTTAATGCCTGCGGCTGATTCAAAAAGCTGAACAAGTGCGTTTGAGCCGTCAACCTCAAGAACCTTGCAACGGCGTGTTTCACCGTTCGGAAGTTCAATTTCGCCGAGTTCGTCATATGTTACGCCCTCAACATCACTTACCATCATAAGAGGACCTGCAACCTCTCGTATTGTGCGGTATTCCTTTGGCATCAGTCCTCACTCCTTTCAAGTACATCCTTAATTTCCGAATCAAGCAGAGCCTTAATTGACTCGAACTCGTCCCGAACCTTATCTTCGGGTACATATTTATATCTTCCTATGCGTTCACGAACAGGAAGGTTGACAAGCATTTCAATGTCTGCACCGTTTGCAAGAGCCTCTTTTGCTTTGTCATAGTAAGCAAGAATTGCACGCATCATAAGCACCTGCTTGCCGAGAGATGTGTATGTGTCTGTCGGGTCAAATGCGTTTTGGTGCAGATAATCCTCACGGATTGAACGGGAGGTTTCAAGCTTAAGTCTGTCGGGTGCGGAAAGTGCGTCCATACCGACAAGGTTTACGATTTCCTGAAGCTCGCTTTCTTCCTGTAATAATGTCATAAGTTTGCCACGAAGCTCCATAAAGTCGGGAGCGGCATTCTTTGAGAACCAATCTGCAAGTCGGTCTGTATAAAGCGAATAACTTGTAAGCCAGTTAATTGCAGGAAAGTGCCGTTTGTAAGCAAGGTTTGCGTCAAGTCCCCAGAATACCTTAACGATTCTGAGTGTTGCCTGTGATACAGGCTCTGAAATATCACCGCCCGGAGGTGATACAGCACCGATAACCGAGAGTGCGCCTTCCGTGTCCTCACTGCCGTTTACGATAACACGGCCTGCTCTTTCATAGAACTGTGCAAGTCGGCTGCCGAGGTATGCGGGATAACCCTCTTCACCCGGCATTTCTTCAAGACGGCCGGACATTTCACGGAGAGCCTCTGCCCAGCGGGATGTTGAGTCAGCCATAAGTGCAACCGTGTAACCCATATCACGGAAATACTCGGCAATAGTAATGCCTGTGTAGATAGATGCCTCACGGGCGGCAACAGGCATATCGGATGTGTTTGCAATAAGCACGGTTCTCTCCATAAGAGAGTTGCCTGTGCGTGGATCTTTAAGTTCGGGGAACTCGTTAAGAACATCGGTCATCTCGTTGCCACGCTCACCGCAACCGATATATACGATAATATCGGCAGCCGCCCACTTTGCAAGCTGATGCTGAACAACAGTCTTGCCCGAACCGAACGGTCCCGGAACTGCGGCTACACCGCCCTTTGCAAGCGGAAAGAGTGTGTCGATAGGTCTTTGACCTGTGGTAAGAAGAATGTCGGGGGAGAGCTTTCTTTTGTACGGTCTGCCCACACGAACAGGCCATTTTGTACACATATTAATCTCAACATTGCCCTTGTCTGTTTTGAGAACGGCAACTGTTTCGTCAATTGTAAAATCACCCTCGCTGATGCTCTCAACAACACCGCCTGTTTTGTTCGGAACAAGAATCCTGTGGAGAACAGCGTGTGTTTCCTGAACAGTACCGAGTGTGTCGCCTGCCGCAACTGTGTCACCCTTTTTAACAAGGGGAGTAAAGTGCCACTTCTTTTTGTGATCAAGTGACGGAACATCAACACCTCTTTTGAGGTTTGTGCCGGCAACCTTCATAATCTCGTTAAGCGGTCGCTGAATACCGTCATAAATTGAACCGATAAGTCCCGGACCGAGTTCAACGGAAAGCGGAGCGCCTGTGGATTCAACAATCTCACCGGGTCCGAGTCCCGAAGTTTCTTCATATACCTGAATTGATGCCCTGTCACCGTGCATCTCAATTATTTCACCGATAAGTCGCTGACTGCTTACACGCACAACATCGAACATATCGGCATCACGCATACCCTCGGCAATTACCAGAGGACCTGCTACCTTAGTTATAATTCCAGATTTCAAATTCTTACACCTCAATCATTGAAGATAATGTCCGAACCGACTGCCTTTTCAACGAATGACGACAGTCTTTTTATACCGATTCCCGTATTGCCTTTTACACCGGGGATAGGAATAACGGCAGGAATGAGCCTTTCTTCATATCTTTTTCGCTCTTTTTCAACAAGTCCGAACATTTCCTCGGTAATAAAAATTACCGCATAGTTGTCACCGTCAGCAATCTTTCTGAAAAGATGCGGTGCGTTTTCGTTGTCATCACACGGATAAATGTCCATGCCGATTGCCGCAAAGCCCTTTATGCTTTCGCTGTCGCCGATAACGGCAATATTTTTAGCCATAAACTTCACGCAACCTTTCTTTTACGGTTTCATAATTTGTCTTGGTGCGGATTCCGCTTGCAATAATGTGAATAACTTTTTTCTCTGTTTCACTTGCAATCAGATAGCCCGTAATCGGGTCTGCACCGTCACCGCTTCTTTTGCATTTTTCTTTTGCAAGGCTCATAAGCCTGTTGTCAACAAATTTTTCAAATGCCGACGGAGAAGCCTTGTACTCTTCAACAGCCTTGTTACAGCCGTATGCCGAGATTTTTGACAGCACATCAAGCGTTGGTTCAAGCCCCTTTACGCTTGCCTCAATAACCCTTGAACGGGGGAAGTCCTGCACATCACAGATTGCAATTTCAAGAAAATCCCTGTCGCAATCGGCTTTTGCACCTCTTATGGCTGTCTTTACATTATTATAAAATACTGTAGCTTTAAAATATTCGGACATAAATTCACTGTCGGATTTTTCGGATGTTTTCAGAACAAGCTCCATAAAAGCTCTGTCAAGAACCGCATCGCTGAGTCTTGCGTCACCTGTGTGTGCAAGACTCTCATATGCCTTGTCACAAGGTGCGGAAAGTTCTTCGCCCAAAAGTGAAAACTTTCTGTTCTCAACCGCCTGTTTAAGCGTTTCTTCAGAGAAAGTACACGGCTTTACCAAAAGCTGTGAATACGGTCTGTTTGAAAGCGTTCCCTTTAAAACAGCTTTAAGGTTGTGAAGGTCGTTAAGATAGAAGAACGGTTTGAATATTGCAAAATCGGGTGCGGTTCTTTTGAGATATTCCCACACATTTTCGCTGTGTGATTTCAAAATATCTTCAATGTTATCACCCTCACCGTAGCCCTTGTCTGAGAGGTATCTGCAAAGTTCGTTCACATTTTCACAACCGAGCATATGCTCAATGTCGCTGTTTGTAAACAGATTTTTTTCTTTAGCACGGACGGAGCCGATGGAAAATTCATAAGATAATGCCATCATATTCCTCCCTATGCCTTAAAAAGTTCCTGATTTATAAAATCCTCGATAGCGTCACGCTTTTCGGACAATATTGCCGAGAAGTCCATGTTTTCTTCAATGTCACCGCATTTAAGAATAAATCCGCTTTCAATGTCACACGGCGTTTTTGAAAGCTCTGCTTTTACACCGCATTTTTCAAGCCTTGCAAGAAAATCCTTCGGAAGTCGGTTCATATCCTTTTCATTCAAAAGCACAACACCGCTCATTCCGTTTAACTTTTTTGCAAATGTGTAAATCAGTTCAAAGTAATCTTCATCGGGAAGATTTTTCATTTTATTAAGAATTTCACTGTATGTCTTGTCAATTTCCTCACGCCTTCTCTTTAGGAAAGCGTTGCGTGTTTCAAGGTCGCAACGGCTCTTTGAAGCCGCCTGCATCTGCTTGACCTTTGACTGTGCCCTGTCGGCAATTTCGGCAGAAATCTTGTCGGCATCAAGCTTTGCCTGTGCCATAATCTGTGCGCATTTTTCATCGGTTTCAGCACCTATTTGGCTGATTCTTTCGTCACAGTCAAGACTTATGCGATTTAAAATTTTATCACCGCTGCTCAAAGTGATTCCACCTTTCTTTCATAATTTTCGTTAGTCGGTTATCAGATGTTAAGGTTTGGAACTGTGATAACAACGAGAAGTGAAACGATGAATGAAAGGAGAGCGTAAATCTCAACGAGAGTTACGGAAACCATTGCCTTTGAGAAGTTTGAATCGTCCTTTGCACTGAGTGCAATACCCGAAACGGCTGCCTTGCCCTGTGCAAAACCTGAAATCATACCGCCGATACCGATAGCAAGCGATGCTGCAAAGTATGCAAGTCCCTGTCCGATTGTCGGAGCTGTGCCGCCGAGAACGCCGCCGCTTACGAGTATAAGGAATCCTACAATAAATCCGTAAAGTCCCTGAGTACCGGGGAGAAGTGTGAGAACGAGCATTTTACCGAATTTTGATGAGTCCTCGGAAAGAACTCCCATAGCTGCCTGTGCGGCAGAGCCTACACCTCGAGCAGAACCTACGCCTGCAAGTGCTGTTGCTATTGATGCGCCTAAAAGTGCGAAAAATATTCCATTCATTTTGATTTGTCCTCCTGAATTTTAATATATTTACTGTTGAGCTTGAACGGCTTAAACTGTTTGCCGCCGCCCTCATAGAATTTTCCGAACATTTCAACATACTGAAGTCGCATTGTGTGAACATATGAACCGAGTGCGTTGAGTCCGATGTTGATTGCGTGTCCGATGATGAACACAATAATGAGTAAGATAATTCCAAACCAGCTCTTTCCGAACATGGTCGAAAGCATATTGAATACCTGAGCCATAACTCCCGTTGTAAGACCGAGAGCAAGAAGTCTAGAGTAGCTCAGAAGGTCACTGATGTAACCTGTAATGTCATAGAGAGAGGCAAGTCCGCCGATGACTTTGCCGAATCCCTTTTTGTTTCTGCCCTGTGTGAGGACAAGACCGATTGCGCAGAAAATCGCAATGCCTGCTCCGACATAGACGAGCGTCTGACCAAATGCCATACCTGCCGCCAAAACGGCAAATCCGATAAGCATAAGCATCCAAAGTCCCGTGTCAAAGAACGCTCCGCCGTAATCCCTCTGCCTGAGGCAAACATAGAATTTGCAGCCCATACCGACAAGAATGTGTACAAGGCCGAATGCTATTGAAATAATCATCAGCATAAGTGCGTCCTTTTGCGGGTCAATTGTCGGCCACGGGAAGATTTGCTCCATCGTAATGTTTGCACCCGTAAAGTAGTTGTAAAGGGTTGCGGGGGCATCTCCGAAGAAGCTTGCAAAAACAAGTCCCCAGAAAAATGTTGAAACACCGCAATACTGGAACAGCTTCAAGGTGTTTCGCATTTCCTTGTCAGGCTTGAACAGCTTTATTGCAAGTCCTGTTCCTATTACCATTAACAGTCCGTAGCCTGCGTCCGAGAACATCATTCCAAAGAAAAAGTAGAAGAAGAACGCAAGCAACGGCGTTGGATCAATATCGTCATGCGACGGGGGAGAGTACATATTTACAATGCTCTCTGCCGGTGCTGCAAAGCGACTGTTCTTTAGCTTTACAGGAGCTTTTTCCTCGTCAACATCGCCGAATTCAACATAGCATACAGAAACTCTTTCACAAAGCCTTTCAAGCTTTTCACAGTCCTCCTCGGGAATGTAACCCGAAATAACAAAAACATTCCGTGAATGCTGAAGTTCACCGATTACGCTGTATTTATCGGCTCTGATTCTGAAATAATCCTGTGTATCTTTAATATCTTTTCGTCTGTCTGCAAAGGAAATGATTTCTTTTTTTGCATTTTCCGTATCGTCTTCAAGCTTGTGACTTCTTTCAACAAGCTTTTTTGATTCCGCCAAAGGGGTAAGACTTGAGTTCGTAACAGGCTTTGCAAAACCGATATTACGCAGAGCATTTTCCGCAAGCTCCTTTTGGGCAATCGGTGCAAAAAGTACAATGCAGGTAAGCCCCTCGTTTGCAAATTGAATTTCAAAATCAAATTCAAGCTTCGGAGAAGCCTCGGCAAGTGCCTCTGAAAGCGATACCTCGTTGTACTCCTTTTGAATTGAGCCTATGAAAACAGCCGTTGTTTTTGTGTCCTTTGCATTAAGCGGAATGTCAAGATTCTTCCACGGCTCAAGCTGTGCAAGAGCGGTTTTTATGCGAATCCGTTCCGCCGCATTATCGGCAATCTGTTTGTTAAGCTCACAAATTCTGTTGCACACATCAATAACTTCACCTGCATTTGATGCGATAACTCCGATTTCATCGGGATCAATCTCTCGCCGTCCGCAAAATGCGGAAAGCATACTTTTCTTTTCGGGAGAGTTGCTGTCGAGAATTTTCAGAGCGTTTTCACTGAGAGTAACATTCCGCTCGAAAATCTGAATTTGTGAGGTCATATCAATCTTGCCGAAACCTTTTCTGCAGGTTTCGGTCTTTTCAATCTGAACCAAACCCGAATCCTGCAAATGTTCAAGAAGTCGCTTTCTGTCCTGTCTTAGGGCAATAATCCGAACCGACTTCATTTTAAGTTTTGCCAATTTCTATCACCACGCTTCTTTCATTGCAACCGTTTTAAAGAGAGAGCCTTTGTATAGCCCCGTCAATAACACGCTTGCGGTTTTTGTCTGCAGTCTGAGAGAGAATGTCGCACTCAAGATTTGCCTTTTCAGAGGCTTTCTCAAGCTCTTTTTTGCCCTCTTTCGCAGTCTTTTCAAAAAGCATATCGGCATTCTTCTGTGCCTTTTCCTTTGCCGAAAGCACAACCTGTTTGGCATCTGCCTTTGTCTGTTCAACCCTTTCTGCTGATTCTGCTCGTGCATTTGCCTCACGCTGTCTGCAATCCTCTTCGGCATTGTAAATGGCGTCCAGCATATCTTTTGCCATTGTTATCCTCCTTTGTTAAAAAATTGCATAAAAATATTTTTGAAGAATACACTATTTTGTTTATTCTATTCCTAAATTGTAGCACAATTATTTTAAAAAAGCAATCAACATACATTAAAGTTTGCCCAGTTTTTTATCATTTTCTTCCCTGTGACCGCATTTGCGAGTGGTTTTACAGCATTAATTTGCGATAAAAGAAAAAACACCGCATAATACGGTGTTTAAAAGTTTTAAAAATTATTTTTTATATACCGCTGATTGCGGCTTGTCGGTTTATCGGGAACAGTCATCTGAATCAGATTCATTTCGAGTGCAGGATTAAGATAATTTTTTCTGAAAGTTTCCCTTGATTTTAAATTTAGCTTATCTAAAAGTTCCGCAGTATTATAGGAAACATCAAATTCCATAACATCAAGCAACTTTTTTACATAATCATTCATCTGCCTAATATCGGATTTGGTTTGTGAAATAATTTCGGTAAGAATTTCGTCAATCATTTCAAGCATAAATTCTATGAAAATATTTGAGTTACCCTCAACATGGCATTTTGAAATTGACTTGTAATATCTGTCCTGATATTTTTGAATTTGACTTTCAATAGGAATGTATTGAAAAATGGGTTTCCATTTTGTCAAAATTGCAGTCTGCCAAAGTCTTGCCATGCGACCGTTTCCGTCAGAAAACGGATGAATAAAAACAAATTCATAATGAAAAACAGATGACAAAATCAGTGGGTGAACATTATTCTTTTCACTGTTCATCCATTTAAACAAATCATCTGTCAATGACGGCACAAAATGTGCAGGCGGAGCCATAAAAATGCATTTGTCGCCGTCAAACACACCTTCTTCACCGTTTCTGAATTTTCCCGATTCATTGACAAGAGCATATGTCATTATGCCGTGGTATTTTTTTAGCTCTGTTACAGAATAAGGATTAATATTGTTAAGGTTGTCATAGGCATCGTATGCGTTTTTTACTTCTTGAATTTCTCTTTGCGGACCTAAAACAATGTGACCGTTGATTACATCACGCACTTCTGAAATTGAAAGCGAGTTAGCCTCAATGGCAAGTGAAGAATAGATGGACTTGATTCTATTGTTTTTTCTTAACTGAGGTTTTGATTCAAAATCATTATAATTGCTGATTTTACCTATCTTCTCAGAAATTGATGATACAAATCCGAGCATTTTATTTGATATTGAAAACGGCGGTGTGTAGTCTGACATATTAACCATTCCTTGCACTTATTCTGTCTTTAATTATACCAAATTCAATTGAATTTATCAATAACTTGCTTATTATCTTGCTTACTGACTTGCTTATTATCTTGCGTGTTGTGGGTAAAACAGCGATATTTTAGTCTGTAAAACAGAAGAAAGCCGTCCCGAAAAAATTCGGAGCGGCTTTCAAAGCTACGGTTATTCGGCAGGCGTACAACTCTCCTGCATCTCTCGGGATTCCCCTGTCAGTACCATCGGCGTGTGGATTGTACGAAATCTTCCACCTCGAATAACCTGTTCTTATCGTACGAACATTATAACATATTTATTCTGATTTGTAAAGAATTTTCTTGTTTTTCAAGATTCTATTCCACTCACGGTCATCAATTTTCATAAATGTTATAATTGAATTTTTGTAACTCGGTGTGTCATTAGATGTAGCCAACCTCACTACAGTTTTGAATTTTTTATTATCAATTTGTATCTCTTTTAAAATAAGGGCGGTAAAAGGTTTATTAGCTTCAATAATATAATCAGGTTGTTCTACAATTTTTTCAAAATACTTGTTAAAAAGTTCATAGTCGTTTGGATGACGATTTTTAATATGATCAATTTGTTTGTCTGTAATTATAACTTCATCTGTTGTAATATCTTTAGTTATGCAATTGTAAATTTCAATATCAATTTTCCCTACTAAGTACACGCATATAACCGCCAATCCTTTTTATATATTGATTATAACATATTTTGCTAATTTTTCAATAAAGAAATATAACAAAAATCAAGGTTGAAATCCGATGCGAAAAGTTGTATTATGTGAGGGTAATAACAAGATGGTAATATGCATGGAGGATTGTTTATTTATGAAAGAAATCAAGACAAATGTAATGAGAATTTTAGACAAAGAAAAGGTTGAATATACTCACCACGAATATCCCCACGGCAAGGATGCCGTTGACGGAGTAACGGTTGCAACGCTTATGAATCAGAATCCCGATTATGTTTTCAAAACTCTTGTAACAAAGGGCATGGGCAGAGATTATTATGTTTTCGTAGTTCCTGTTGACCATGAGCTTGACCTTAAAAAATGTGCAAAGAGCGTAGGTGAAAAGTCGGTTGAAATGATTCCCGTAAAGGACATTACAAAGGTCACGGGTTATGTGCGTGGAGGCTGTTCACCTCTCGGAATGAAAAAGCAGTTCAAGACAACCTTCCACATTACAGCAGAGTCAATTCCGAAAATCATTGTCAGTGCAGGAAAAATCGGATATCAAATTGACCTGAAGCCTGAGGATTTAATTCGTCTTACAAACGGTCAATGCGCAGATATTATAAAGGACTGACCTGATATTCAAAAAACAACACCCCCGATTTTACCAAACGGTTTAGTCGGGGGTGTATTTTATTAATATGATTTATTCGTCAATAAATTCAAGGTCTTCGTCATTTACTTTTTTGAGTTCTTTTTTATTGAACAAATCGTAAATAACGGGAACGATGTAGAGCGTCATAAATGTTGCGTAGAGCAAACCGCCGATGCAGACAATTGCGATAGGCTGCATCATTTCTGCACCTGTGCCTATGCCGAGAGCCATAACAACAAGACCGAGAACGGTTGTGAGTGCGGTTATGAGGATAGGACGCATACGGGTTTTGCCTGCCTCAACAATTGACTCAATTCTTTCCTTGCCGTCAATACGAAGTTTGTTGATGTAGTCAACAAGAACGATACCGTTGTTTACAATGATACCGCAGAGCATTACAAAACCGACAAGCGATACAACGCTGATGTCAAATCCTGTGATTAAAAGTGCGAGGAAGCCGCCCGTGAATGCAAGCGGAATTGTAAACATAATAATGAACGGTGATTTAAGGCTCTGGAACTGTGCAACCATAATGAGGTAGATGAGAATAATGCCGAGCAGAAGCATAAGCATAAGCTGTGAAACTGCCTCCATTGTCATTTCGTCTGTACCTGCATAGTCGATTGAACAGCTGTTCGGGAGCTTGTAATCGTTCATTGCGGATTTTACATTGTTTGAAACAGATGTAAGCGTGTAGCCGTTCTTGACTTCGGCGCTGATTTTAAGATAACGCTTTTGATTTTCACGGCTGATTTTATCCATAGTTTCCGACTTTGAAATATCCGAAACAGAGGAGAGTTTAACTGTCTTTTCGTTACCGCTTGAATCTTTGTAGGTAATGTCAATGTCACGGAGATTTTTCGGAGTAACGGTTTCGCTGTCGTCCTTTACAACCACAACATTCATATCATTGCCGTCATCATTCGTAAGAGTGGCAGCGTTTTTTTCTGTTGAAATTGCTGCGGCAACCTGCTGATAAACCTGTGCAACGGTAAGTCCCTTTTCAGCGGCTTTTGACTTGTCAACAGTAACCTTGATTTCGGGAGAAACAGCACCGATGCCGTTGTCTACCGATGCAACGCCTTTAACCTTTTCAAGTGTCTTGCCGATATCCTCGGCAGTGCTTTTGAGTGTGTCAAGGTCGTCACCGTAGAGCGTAATCTGAACGGAACCGTCACCCATAAGGCTTGACATTGAACTTGAAGTGCCGCCGCTTACGGCAGCCCCACCGTCAAGGCTTTCAAGATCCTTTTCAATCTTCTTTGAAATCTCACCGCTCTGTTTTGTAAAATCATCCTTGAGAACGGCATATGCCATAAGTGAGCCGGCATCATTTGATGATGAACCGCCTGTAAGTCCCATAAGGCTTGACGAGTTGCCCGCCATAACGCCTACAGTTTCAAACTGGTCATATTTTGAAAGCAAATCGTTGAGCTTTTCACCCTCTTTAACTGTTTCTTCAAAGGTTGCGTTATCGTCAAGCTTCAATGATACCTGAATCTGTGTACTGCTCATATCGGGCATAAAGCTGAAACCTCTCATCAGACAAAGACCTGCACTTGTAAAGAGAAGTGCAACTGCAACGAGAATTGCAGGAACTTTGTGCTTTAATACGAAGCGAAGTGAGCGTTCATATGCCTTCTTGATTTTTCCGTCTTTCGGAGCGGAATTAGGTTTCATCTTGCGGAGCATTCTCTGTCCCATGGCCGGAACAAGCGTCAGCGCAACAATAAGGCTTGCAAGAAGTGAATATGTAACCGTGAGTGCAAGGTCAACAAACAGCTGACGGGTGATGCCTTCAACAAATACAATCGGTAGGAACACGCATACTGTGGTGAGAGTTGACGCCGTAATTGCGCCGGCAACCTGTCTTGCACCGTTAAGTGCCGCTTTAATCGGCGAAACGCCCATACTTCTCAGTCGGTAGATATTTTCGATAACAACAACCGAGTTGTCAACAAGCATACCGACACCTATCGCAAGTCCCGACAGCGAAATCATATTGAGTGTTACACCGCTGAAATACATAAGGACAATTGCGAACACAACGCTTATCGGAATTGAGCAGGCAACAATGAGCGTCGGTTTGATATCTCTGAGGAAGAGGAAAAGTATAATAATTGCGAGAACCGCACCCATAAGGAGGTTCTGCAAAACGCTGTTGATTACAAGGTTAATGTAGTCGCCTTCATTATAAAGGTTTGTAAAGTGAAGTCCGTCAACCTCTTTTGAAAGCGAATCAAGCTTTGCGTTAATGTTTTCGCAAACGGTAGAAGATGCTGTGTTACTTGACTTTGAAAAGCTCAATACAATACCGGGGTTGCCGTTGATTCTTGCAAAGGTTTCGTCGGAATTATCGGCAACAAAAACATCTGCAACATCTTCAAGATGAATAACCCCTATTCCGTCAATTCCTGTGTCAAAAAGCACAAGCGACTTCATCTCTTTTTCATCATTCACCTTGTCGCCGACACGAACCATAAATTTGTTGTTGTCGTCATCGGTAACATAGCCTGCCGGCATTGAAAAGTTTTGTGCCGTTAGAATTGAAGAAATGGTATCAAGTGTGACCGTGTTGCTCACATCAGCCTTGCTTTTTGCCTCTTTCTTTTTATCTGCAAGTTCTTTTTCGGATGTTTCAATCTGTTTTTCTGCACTTGAAAGCTGTGTAAGTGCGCTGTTGAGTTCACTCTGTTTTGAAGTGAGAGTTGACATGGCAGAGGACATTTTGAAGTCCGCACTTGACTGCTGTTGTGAAATGAGGGCAAGAGCGGAATCAACCGAAACCGATTTATCGTCAAGTCCCGAAATTGCGTTATCAAGCTGTGCAATACCCGAGTTGATTTGTGAGATTTTCTCCGACATTTCACTTAATGCAGAATTGATTGCATCTCCCGAAGTTCCGAGCTTTTTAAGTGAAATTTCAACATTTTGAATTGCCTCTGCACTTTTGTTAATGGAATTCTGAACTGTCTGCATTGTTTTTGCAATATCGGGAGCTTTGATTCCGTAAGGCTCAAGCACCTTGTTAAGCTCGTCAATCTGCTGTTGAAGTGCCTTGTATTCCTCGCTGTCGGGCAGTGCATCATTCATTTTTCGAACAATTTCCTGATACTGTTCGTTGAATTTTGAAAGCTGTTCAAGCTTTTGCGTAAGCTGTGACTGCTCGGAAGTCAGCTCATCATAGGTAGTTTTCAGTTCAAGCAAACCCTGATAAGCGGTTTCGAGCAAAGTTTTTGTTGAAGTGAGGCTTGCCTTTCGGTCAAGCAACTGCATCTTTGCCGACAAAAGCTGTGTTTTACCGCTTTCAGCCTTGTTCTGTGCATCGGCAAGCTGTTTTGAAACAGCCTCCTGCTGTGAGTTGATTTGCTCAATTGAAGATGAAACAGTACCCTGACCGTCCTTGGCTTTGCCGATATTATCCTGCAATTCCTTTTTAGCCTTGGCAATTTTGTCCTCCGCATCACCGAATTGATTATCGAGCGCGGCAGAAATCTTCTTATTAAGCTTGTCAAGCTTATCCTGCGAAAGTACGACATTTTCCTGTTCCGTAACAATGCCCTTGTCAGAAACAGAGGCAACACCGTCAATGCCTTCAAGTTCATTCAAAAGTTCGTTTGTGACATAATCCGAAAGCTCTGTCTGCGACTTGCCTTCAAAGTCAACCGCCGTCATTGCAACGGGGAGAATGTTCGGATTGATTTTGATGAGGTACGGTGTTCCGACTCCGTCAGGCCAATTGCCCTTGATTGTGTCAAGGCTTGAACGCATATCAACAGTTGCGCTGTCCATATTTGTGCCGTCCTCAAATTCAATCATCAAAAGTGAATAGTTGTCCGATGAGGTAGAGGTGATTTCCTTAACACCGTCAATTGCCGACATCGACTGTTCAAGAGGCTTTGAAACCGTTGTTTCAACCGTCTCGGGCGTCTGACCTGCGTAGGTGGTCATGATAACGGCATAGGGAAAGTCCATGTTCGGTAAAAGGTCGGGCGTCATCTTGAAAAATGACACTATACCGAGAACCAGAACAAGTACAACCGCAACCAATACCGTCATCGGTTTTTTTACGCTGATTTTAGATAACATTGATTACTCCTTTGTTTGTGCTTTTATCTATGAGTATATTTCATATTAAATGCAATTTCTACCAACTTAGGTTTACATTTTCTGTTGAAATCGGTCGCAACCGGTTGCGTGAATATTAAACTTAATCTGCAATTGCACCTGTTTTGATAATTTCAAGTTTTCTGTGATACTCCCTGTGAACCTCGTCAAAAGGTTTTCCTATTACAAAAACATTGAACACGGCATTCTTCAGCACCTGAGTGAGAATCTGTGAAAGACACTTCACATCTTCATCTGAAGTATATTTAAGGTTACTTCTGTCAAAATTGTTTGTAACGCTGACAAGCTCTGCAACGCCCTTGAAACGGTTGATAAAATATTCCGAAACAAGACTGTCATTTGCCTTTATATTTTTGATGAGATTCTTCATAATGATACTTTGTTTTGCATCCTTTGAACATTCGCATAGAATTTCAAAAAGCAAATCATAAGTTACAAATATGTCGCCGTGAGTGCGAGAGATAACCTCTGTGGCTTTTTTAAGCGAAAAGTCAATAAATGAGCGTGTCATAACCTCCACAAGGTCAACCTTATCGTCAAAGTACTGATAAAAACTGCCTCTCGAAATGTTTGCGTTCTTTATAATATTGTTTATGCTGACTCTCTCTCCCGACGAACCGGAAAACTCATTGAATATTGCGTCCGTGATTCTCTGACGCTTTTCTTCGGGAAGATTATAAAAGGTGTTTTTTATCATAAAAAATCCTCCAAAATAAATGTGACAGGCAGTCATATGACAACCTGTCACAATTTTAACATCGTTTATTTATTGTGTCAATTAAATGTGTTTTAGATTTTGCACATATACGATCAAAAATCTTTGTGCATATTAACAACAAAATTAAGCTTTGCCTTTAAATTTTTCAAAAAGTCCTTTGCATCCGCTGTAAATATCGTTGTATGCCTGCTCAAAATCACCGCTGTACCACGGATCCGATACATCACGATTCATACCTGCAAAGCTCATCATCTTGCAAACCTTTCCGTCTTTGTCATCACCGAAAATTCGCATAGTGTTTCTGATATTATTAGAGTCCATGCAGATGAAATAATCGTACTTGTCATAGTCGGATTTTTTGAGCTGAACAGCCCTCTTGCCGTCACAACCGATTCCGTGTTTTGCAAGCTCACGCTTAGCCGGCGGATAAACAGGATTTCCAATCCCGTTCCATATCTCCTCCGTACTCGTAGCAGATGATTTAATCACAAACCTGTCAGCAATCTCGCCCTTCTTAACCATGTCCCTAAATATAAATTCCGCCATAGGCGACCGACAAATATTCCCATGGCATACAAACATTATCCTTATCATAACAAAATTCCTCCCGATTTTCCGTAATATGCCGCTATGAATTTTGCAATATCTATATTTGAATATGTTATTTTGTGTGTTGCTGTATTTTCACTATTCATCTATATGTTCCCCTCAAAATGATTTTGAATTGTCGCTATAATATGCAATTTTACCTGTTAACCGAAAATTTCTTCGGGAGTGTGTCCGAGCAGAACATGGAGTCTGGCACTTGTGTACATGACTTTTTGACACAAATATTCAAGCTTTCGGTGACTGAATGCGATATCATCACGGTTGTAGATTCCGCTTCCCATGATTACTTCGTATACAGATTCTTCGGAATTGTCGGGTTGAGTTGCAAAACAAATCATAATATCGTTCGCATAATCGTCTGCGTTATCTTTTGAAAGTCCTGTTTCATTTCTTAAAAACGAACGCATTTCAAGAAAATCGGGAGTCTTTTTAAAATAGCAGTCATCTTCATATCTGAGAAATTGCTCTTTGTCAAGAACGCAAAATTTCTTTCCGATTTGACGATATTTCAGCATTTCGTATTTATCAAGACTATCGTCATCAAATTCAAAAAAGTAAAGATATTCTGCAAGAATTTCCTGTTCAAGAGCAGGGGTTTCTGAGCCGTCATCGTAAATATCGTCCTGATTAAACACACAAAAATACTTTCCCTTAAAATTCATATTTTCAACAAATGACAGAAAATCTTCCTCGCTCACAGGCTCGTTCTGGCTGTTGTAAATTTTAAGAAGTTTGCCGATTTCGATAACTCCGTAAAGATTTGCCGCAGCCGCAAAATATCTATATAAAAGGTCTTGTGTTTCCTTTGAAAGTGTGCATTCTGAAATTTTCATGTGTCTACCTCAAATTATATCGTACTCTGACTTATATTGTCAGTTTATCATAATTAATCCCACATTTCAACAAGTCTGTGAACAATTTCAGATACTTGCCAGATGATTAACTTCTAAAAGACAGTTGCAGAGTGGTTTAGCACTGTGTATGTGCAAGCTTTCAGGTTGCCGTGCAGAGGACTGTTGCACAGTAAATATAGCGGATTATATAGTGCCTTTTCACCTAAAATAAGCCATAGATTTCTCGCTCTGCTTTGCGGCGTTTTATTATATTTTGTGACAAATTTTGCATAAAATAACCAAAATAGACTATATTTGATTATCACTTTATTGAAAATAAATCATATCTATGGCAAAAATCTTGCGTAATTATTCCTGCATTTTGTTAAAAAAGCACTTTTTTTCAATTGTTTTTTCCATATTTTCTTCTTTTATTGCTTATTTATGCTTTCTGTGGTATAATTTTACAGATATATTGCGTAAGTTGGTTTTGGGTTGAGGAGTATTAAATATGAAAGACAGAAAAATGTCGTTTTATAACAGAATTGTGAAAAGAATGCTTGATATTATCTGTTCACTTGCAGCGATAGTGTGTCTGTCAGTACTTTACCTTCCGATATGTGCCATAATAAAGTGCACGAGCGAAGGTCCTGTTTTTTTTAGGCAGAAAAGAATAGGAAAAAACAAAAAATATTTCAATATTCTGAAATTCCGCACAATGAGAATTGATACTCCCAAGGATTGTCCTACACATCTTTTTAAAAATCCTGAACAGTATATAACTAAGGTGGGTGCGTTTTTAAGAAAGACAAGTCTTGACGAATTGCCTCAAATTTTTAATATTTTTAAGGGCGATATGTCGGTTATCGGTCCAAGACCTGCACTTTGGAATCAGGATGATTTGATTTCTGAAAGAGATGAGTACGGTATAAATGATTTAAAACCCGGCTTGACGGGTTGGGCGCAGATTAACGGCAGAGATGAACTTCCTATCCCTGAAAAAGTTCAGATGGATAAGACTTATCGTGATAATGTCAGTTTTGTCTTTGATGTAAAATGTCTTTTTATGACAGTTGTAAGTGTGTTTAAGCATGATGGTGTAGTTGAGGGCGGAACAGGAGCAATTGCAGATGAAGAATAATCGTAAAAAAGTTATGATTCTTACCAATCATTCTTATATGCTGTATCGTTTCAGAAAAGAATTGATTGAAGAACTTATGAAAAATTATGATGTTGTTCTTAGTATGCCTTTTGTGGGACATCATGAGGATTTCATCAATATGGGATTGCGTTGTATTGAAACTAAGATGGAGCGCAGAGGGGTTAATCCGATTCACGATTTTTCACTTATGAAATTTTATAAAAAAATATTACAGGAAGAAAACCCTGATTTGGTAATTACATACTCTATCAAACCAAATGTTTACGGTGGATTGATGTGTGAAAAGTTAAATATTCCGTTTTATGCGAATGTTCAGGGATTAGGAACGGCATTTCAAAAGCCCGGACTTGCTCAGTTTGCGACAGTTCTTTATAAAACAGCCTTTAAAAAGGTAAAAACGGTATTTTTTGAAAATCAGGTTAATGCAGATGAATTTGTTGACAGAAAGATTATTTCTGTCGAGAAAGAAACTATTTTGAACGGCGCAGGAATCAATCTTGAAATTTATGAGTACAAGCCTTACCCAAAAAGTGATCCGCCGCATTTTTTGTATCTTGGCAGAATCATGAAGGAAAAGGGCATGGATGAATTGTTTTCTGCGGCTGAGAAGCTTCACGATGACGGCTATAAATTTGTACTTGACCTTGTAGGCTTTTTTGAAGATGAATACAAGGAAAGAGTTGAGTTACTTGAAAGTAAGGGCGTTGTAAAATTCCATGGATTTCAGGAAGAAACAAGACCTTACTATGCGACCGCCGATTGTGTTGTAATGCCGAGCTATCACGAGGGTATGAGTAATGTAAATCTCGAAGCTTCGGCAACAGGCAGACCTGTCATTACCACCGATATTCCAGGCTGCAGAGAGTCGGTGGAAAATGAATATACAGGCTGGCTTTGTGAACCTAAAAGCGTTGACAGCCTTTATGAAAAAATGAAAGCTTTTCTTGAAACAGATATTTCAAAACGAGAAGTTATGGGTAAATACGCCCGACAAAAAATGGTGGACGAATTTGATAAAAAAATTATTGTAAACGATACAATAAAGGCTTTAGGCTTGTAATTAATATAGATTTTTTAGGTGTGATTTAATGATAATTTACTGGTCCATGATATTTTGGACTTTTTTGATATATATTTTGTATGATATCACTCATAAAGAAGAGATAGCGCTTACCGATTATAATTTACAACAGGGAATACAAAGAAGAGTTCCGTGGGCGTATGCTTTTTTAGTTTTCGGTTATTTCATATTTTGGGCATCAATGAGGCACTATGTTTCCGATACAATCGCATATGTTGCAGCTTTTAATAACTATTCAACAAACTTTTCGGAAGAGTTTTCAAAATTGAATTGGGATCCATGGTCTTCCGAGGGCAAGGGAGTTCTCTTTAATGCATACAGCATTTTCTTTAAGTGTTTTATCTCAGATAATTACACACTTTGGCTGAGTTCAATTGCGATCTTCTCCGGTGTGTGTGTAATGATAACATTGAGAAAATATTGCATGAATGCAGATTTCTTTTTGGCTTCGTTTTTGTTTTTAGCATTCCTGTGTTATTCGGGTTATATGCTCAACGGAATGAGGCAGTTTATTTGTGTTGCCGTGTCATTTTTGTGCTGTGATTTTATTATTACCGGCAAGTTTTTTAAATTCTTGACTATGGTAGCAATTTTGATATTTATCCATTCTACGGCAATTTTCTTAATACCGATTTACTTTATTGCCAGGTTAAAACCTTGGAGCAAGTCAGTTTGGCTTTTTATTTTTGCGATGGTATTGATTACTGTTTTTGCCGAGCCGTTTTTTGACAAGGTTGATGAATTTGCTCAAGGCACATCTTATGAAAATGATATAAGTACATATTTTGAAGAAGATGACGGCGTTAATCCGTTGAGAGTTTTATTCTATGCTGTTCCACCCGTTGCGGCTTTTGCTTATCGGGAAAAGTTAAGCAAATATTACGAAAAAATGCCTGTGCTTTCTTTGTGCGTAAACTTATCTGTGTTTACGGCATCAGTTTATCTTGTAGGTATGGTTACCAGCGGTATCTTTATCGGTAGGCTCCCGATTTACAGTGAATTGTACGATTTAATTTTGATTCCTGTTTTGTTAAGGATATGTTTTAATGAAAATAATAGGAAATATGTATATTTGGGATATGTTGCAGTTTTATTGCTCTATTATTATTTAACAGGACCGACATCTTACCATAGTGATTACTTTGGTTCGTTCTTTTGATTAAATTTATAGGCATACATAAATTGAAGTATTAAATTTAAATGTAATGTGACTTAAAATAATTGGAGTAAAAGTGGTTTTTATGTTTTTATGAAATTATAGGATTTAAGATATTGCTTTTTATTTGGAGAAATTATGAAAATTAGTATTATTATTCCTGTTTACAATGTTTTAGATTATATTTCTGAATGTGTTAATAGTGTTCTAAATCAAACATATAAAAACTTTGAGATACTTTTGGTTGATGATGGTTCTACGGATGGTAGCTCACAGTTATGTGATGAATTTGGCAATAAAGACAACAGAGTTCGTGTTTATCACAAGAAAAACGGTGGTTTATCAGACGCACGCAATTACGGTATTTGTAGGGCGACAGGTGATTATATAATATTTTTAGATTCTGATGATTTTTGGGACGATTTAGATGCATTAAAGCGTTTGGTAGAAAGACTTTTGTTGACTAATCCTGATGTTTTAAGCTATTCATATAAGAAATATTACAAAAGTACTAATTTGACGGTTAATTTATTTGATAATATAGATGATATGCCGCTTTCTTGCAATAATAAACTAAAGCAGGCGGACTATATGACCTCGAAATTTTTGTTTATCGCTTCGGCTTGTAATAAGATTATTAGAACTTCTCTATTTGATGATGCATTGTATTTTAAAAGTGGTGTTGTATCGGAAGATATTGAGTGGTGTGCCAAATTGTTGGATAAGTCAAAATCCTTGGATTTTATTTGTGAGAATTTTTATTGCTATAGGCAGCGTGAAGGTTCAATAACACATTCAATCAGCAAAAAATCATGCGATGACTTAACACATAATATTTTGCAATGCATTGATATAGCTGAAAACAATTCGGATATGAAGGAGTATATTTACAGATATACTGCATATAGTTATGGAACATTTTTTATAGTTCAATCATATTCAAAAATGTATCCGAAAGATGATGTAGAAATACTTTCAAAGTATAAGTGGTTACTATCGTACCATTGCAATAACAAAAAAATAAAGTTATTGCATATGCTGTGCAAAACTATTGGTTATAAACCACTTTGTAAGATGGTTAGGTTTACAAAAATCTGCAGAAGATAGGATGAATTATTATGGCTGAGAAAACACTTACGGTATTTACTCCTACATTTAATAGGAGAGAGCTTCTTACCAGATGTTATGAAAGTATGTGCAGACAAACAAATAAAGATTTTGTGTGGATGATTGTTGATGACGGCTCTACTGATGATACTAAGAAATTTGCTGATGAGTGGAAAAAAAACAGTGATCTTGAGATAAGATATATCTATAAGGATAATGGTGGACTACACACAGCATATAATGTGGCAATTGAAAACATAGATACTGAATTATGTGTATGTATTGATTCTGATGATTTTATGCCGGATAATGCGGTAGAGTTGATATTGAATTTTTGGGATAAGTATGGTTCTGATGAATATGCCGGTATAGTAGGATTAGATTTTAATTTGGACGGTAAAGTGATAGGTGATCCATTACCTAACCAAAAGACCGTAAATTTGATTGATTTATTTATAGGTAAGTATCATATTGTAAATGGCGATAGAACCAATGTTATAAGGACAGAACTGTATAAAACTGTTGCACCTATGAAAGTGTTCCCTAATGAGAAAAATTTTAATCCTCACTATATGCATCTTCAGATAAGTGACAATTATGATTTTTTGGTTCTTAACGAGAATTTAAGATTCGTGGACTATCAGTCTGACGGAATGACTAATTCTATGTTGAAACAATATAAAAGTAGTCCAAATAGTTTTGCTGAAATAAGAAAATTATATTTGTCATTTAGTGGTACAACATTGAAATTCAAGATAAAACACAGTATACATTTAGTTTCCAGTTGTATTTTGGCACATAAGTTATCGTTTGCATTTGATGAAAGTCCATATCCTATTATTTCGGCGCTAGTGTTGCCGTTGGGAGTTGCTTTGTCTGTTTTTGTGAGGTATAAGGGATGAAAATAAGCGTAGTTATTCCTATTTATAACGGAGAAATGTATATTGAACAAACAATTATTTCTATATTAAAACAACCTTACAAAGATTTTGAAATTTTGTGCATTGATGATGGTTCAATTGACAGTAGCTCTGTAATAGTGAAGAGAATAGCGAATCAAGATAGTAGGGTAAAATATTTTTATAAAGAAAATGGTGGGGTTCATACGGCTCGAAATAAAAGAATAGAGTTATGTTCGGGTGAATTTGTGGCTTTTTTGGATCAGGATGACTTGTGGGCAAAAAATTCTATTACAGATGATTTTATAGATAAATTGTTAAAGGATAAGTGCGATTTTTACAAATGTTCCTATTTTGAAGTTGATCAGGCACTTCAAAACGGTAGATTATATGAATTGCCAAATGGTTTCATCAGTGATATCAGACGTTCTTCTTTTCAACATCATTCCTCGTATATTTTTAACAGCAAATTTATTAAAAGTAATAATATATTTACAGATGAGTATCGTTGTGAGGATTGGAGATTTTTAATGCGCTGTTATGCATATGCACATAAGACAGAAACTTTAAATAACCCTTACTTTTTGTATAGAAATAATTCACAATCAGTTTCTCATACTGGGGATTCTTTGAAATCAATAAAATCTTCTTTAGATGGATTTGAAAAGTACGAAAAATTATCCGATAACGCTTTTCTTTAAAATTTTTGTGGTATTTGGGAAATAGAGATGGTATTTGAATTGGTAGATCAAATGATAGCCAATAAAAATACAGCAGCAGAAATTACTGGTGTTTTGGATGAATATAATTTAGATTTATTGATATATAATTTAGATTTATTGATAAATTAGTATTGGTATTCAAATGTCAATAAAGAAAAATATAAGTTGCTAAATAGTGATTTAAGTATGTATATCAAAAAACAAAAAAGAAGAATTTTAAATGTACAGTTTTGAGAAAATTGAATAGAATTAGAGCATTTAGAAAAATTTGGAATAAAGTGAAATATCCTTTAAAAATTATGGAGTTAAAGTTAATATGAAAAAAGTGTTGTTTGTTATCCATGATCTTGGGCAAGGCGGAGCTGAAAAGGTGCTTGTAAATCTTGTGAATAATATGGATAGTGTTAAATTTGATATTACGATTATGACTTTATTTGCAGGTGGAGTAAATGAACAATTTTTAAAACCTCACATAAAATTATATTCGTGTTTTGATAAAATTTTTCCTGCCAACAGTCATATATTGAAATTGTTTTCTCCAAAAATGCTTTATAAGAAATTTGTGAAAGACAAATATGACATTATAGTCTCATATTTGGAGGGATCTTCAGCACGAATTGTTAGTGGTTGTCCAGATAAAAATGTCAAACTTGTTAGTTGGATTCATATAGAACAACACACGATTGAGCAGTTGGCATTTTCCTTTAGAAATTCCTTAGAGGCAAAAAAATGTTATGATAAGTTTAATATGACAGTATGCGTGTCTGATTATGTGAAGAATGATTTTGTAAATATACTTGATTTTGAAAAACCTATTAAAGTGTTATATAACACAAATGAAACTAACGATATTTGTCTATTAGCCGAAGATGATGAAGGTATCGATATGATATCCGATAATGAAATAAATATTTGTGTTGTGGGAAAAGTTCATATGAGAAAAGGCTGTGACCGCGTTTGTCATATCCAAAAAAAACTAAAAGATAGTGGCTTAAATACCCATATCTATTTTTTAGGAAAAGGCCCCGATGAAGATTATGTAAGAAATTTTTCTAAGAAATATAACTTGGAAGATTCTGTTACATTACTTGGCTATCAAACAAATCCGTACAAATTTGTTAAAAATTGCGATTTATTTGTATGTGCATCTCTTGCAGAAGGTTTCAGTACAGCTGCTACCGAAGCACTGATTCTTGGTACACCTGTTGTTACCGTTGAAGTTTCGGGTATGAAGGAAATGCTCGGCGAAAACAACGAGTACGGTATCGTAACAGAAAATAATGAAGATGCACTTTATGAGGGCATTAAAAAAATACTGACAACGCCTGATTTGCTTGAAGCTTATGCCGCAAAAGCAAAAGAGCGTGGTAAAGCTTTCAGTACCGAAAAAACAGTAAAAGCTGTTGAAGAAATGTTAGAAAGTTTGTGATTAATATGTCATTAAAATCTTTTATTAAGTCCAAAGTGATGAGATTAAGAAGTGAAATTTCAACGGAAGAGTTAGTAAAATTGGGACTAAAGGTCGGTAAAAATTTCAGCAGACAAGAAAAGACCTTAATTGATCAATCACATTGTTGGCTTATAACAATTGGTGATGATGTTACGTTGGCGCCGAGAGTCCATATTCTTGCTCATGATGCAAGCACCAAGAAAGGCATTGGGTTTACTAAAATTGGTCTTGTTAATATCGGAAATAATGTGTTTATCGGAGCTTCTTCAACTGTATTACCTAATGTAACTATTGGCGATAATGTTGTTATCGGTGCGGGAAGTATTATTTCTAAAGATATTCCTTCAAACAGTGTTGCTGTCGGAAATCCTGCAAAAGTTATTTGTAGTTATGCCGAATTTGTAAATAGAAAAGAAAATGAACTAAACAGATCACCACATTATGATTCTAAATATACATTAAGAAATCCTAATTTTAATGATGAAATGAAACGAGAAATGATTGAAAAATTGAAAGCAAACGGCGGATTTGGTTATGTTGAATAAAAACAATATTAAAATATCTGTAATAGTTCCCTGCTATAATATCGAGTCATATTTACCTCGTTGTATTGAAAGCATATTGGCACAGACATATAAAAACCTTGAGGTTATTTTGATAAGCGACGGCTCTACAGACGGTACTGATGAGGTAATTAGAGAATATGCAAAAAAAGATTCAAGGATTATTCCTGTATTCAAACAGAATTCCGGTGTTTCTGATACAAGAAACAGAGGCTTAGACATAGCAACCGGTGATTATATTGGTTTTGTAGACGGTGATGACTATATTGAGCCTGAAATGTATGAAACTCTTTTGAAAAATGCCATTGAAAACAATGCTGATATATCACATTGCGGTTATCAGATGGTTTTTCCGTCAAGAGTTGATTATTATTACAATACCGGAAAAAAGGTTATTCAGGACAATAAGAAAGGAATTAGAGATATTATCGTTGGAGATTATGTTGAACCAAGTCCATGTATTAAAATATACAGAAAGAATATTATAAATAATCTTCGTATGCCGCCCGATATAAAAATAAATGAAGATGTAATCTTCAATTTTTATGCATTTGTAAATTCCCAAAAATCTGTTTATGAGGATTTACCGTTTTATCACTATATATTGCGAAAAGGCTCTGCTACAACTTCTAAGATAGACCAAAATAAGCTTTTTGATCCTGTCAGAGTGAGAAAAGAAATTTTTGAATATAGTTTAAAAAATCTTGACAATGAGATTCAAAGCGTTGCGTATTCCTCATATCTTACTTCTATTATAAATTTGTACAGAGTGGTTTCAAATAGTAAGTTAAAAGAATATAAAGAAGATTCTTTTATATTAAAAAGACAAATTAAAGAGATAAAAGGAAATTTTATGCTAAGTAAGCGAGTAAAAACGGAAAGATTTCTCTTTTTCCATTGCACAGGACTAATAATGTTTGCTTACAAAATATATGACAATTTCTTATCAAAGAATACTAATAAATACGAGGTTAAGTAAATGAACCCGCTGATAAGTGTAATAGTACCGATTTATAATGTTGAAAAATACCTTGCAAGATGTGTTGACAGCATTGTAAATCAGACATATAAAAATCTTGAAATAATCCTTGTTGATGACGGTTCACCTGACCGTTGTTCTCAGATGTGTGATGATTATGCCGAAAAAGACAGCCGAATCAAGGTTGTTCATAAAAAAAACGGCGGACTTTCCGATGCCAGAAATGCAGGAATAGCTGTTGCAACAGGCGAGTATATCAGCTTTATTGACAGCGATGATTATGTGTCTGATGACTTTTTTGAATGTCTGTTGGATGTTATGAACAAAGAAAACAGCGATATTGCTGAGTGCAGTGTTGTAAAATTATATGAGGATAACCGTTTTGATGAGTTTAGCGATGATTTATCGGTAAAAACATATGATACTCAGGACGCAATGTCTGCGTTGATTGCGGAAAATCCGTTTCATCAGCATGTCTGGAACAAGCTTTATAAAACAGAACTTGTCAAAGATATTCCATATGCTGTCGGTAAGCTGAATGAGGATGAATTCTGGACTTATCAGGCATTTGGCAGAGCAAACAAGGTTTCAAAGCTCAATAAAACTATGTATTATTATTTCCAGAGAAACAGCAGTATTATGGGAGTTGGCTATAATATTCGTAGGTTAGATGCACTTGAGGGCAAAGCTAACCGGCAAAAATATATTGAGAACAATTTTCCTGAACTCAGTACGCAAGCAAAGATTGATTTGTATGGTTCCTGTATGTTTGCCTATCAGTCTGTGTTGAAATTTATGTCAGGTGCAGATAAGAAAAAGGCGATCAGCATAATAAAAAAGTATAAAAAGAATTGTAATTTGTCTTTTGATGAGATAAATACAATAAAAGACAGTTCTAAAAAATATTTTATGCTTGCAAAGTTTAATTTTTATCTTTGCTGTAAAATGAGAGTGGCACTGAGTATCGGATTTTAAATATTAAGGAGTTATAAAATAGATGAAAAGCATAAATCAACTCAAAGCAGGCACAGTTCTTACGTATATAACAATGCTCATTAGTACGATTATTCCGTTGTTATATACTCCTGTAATGCTTAGAATACTTGGACAAGCTGAATATGGTTTATATAGTTTATCCAGTTCGATAATGAGTTATCTATTCATGCTGACATTAGGACTTTGTGCGGCAATATCAAGATACATAGTAAAATATATAGTTGCAAACGATAAAGTTATGTTAGAACGAGTAATAGGTTTATTTGTTGATGTGTTTTTTGCAATTGGTGTTGTGGTTTGTATCGTAGGAGCAATTATTGCATTTTTGGCTGATTCTTTATTTTCAAAAGGTCTAACAATTAATGAAATAAATAAATTGAGAGTATTGATAGTATTAATGTCTGTTAATACTGCAATATCTTGGATTTCTAGTGTATATTCTAATGTAATTACCTGTCACGAAAGATTTATTTTCAGAAAATTAGTAGATATGTTTCTTACTATAGCATCTCCAATACTTAATCTGGTAATTTTATTTATGGGTTATGCTTCAATAGGTATGGCTGTTTTGGCAATTATAGTGCAAATTATCGGTTTATTAGTTAATGCAGGTTATTGCAGAATGAGGTTGAAAATCAGACCGAGATATTTGAATCCTCCTAAAGAACTATTGAAGGATATTTTTGCATTTAGTGCTTTTGTTTTTATAGGAATGATTGCTGATTTGTTGTATTGGTCGACAGATAAAATACTTATTGGAGCTATGATGGGTTCGATAGCTGTTGCAGTATATAACATAGGCTCTACCTTTAATTCTTTATTACAAAATCTTGCATCCGCAATAAGTGGTGTTTTTTCTCCAAGAGTAAATTCTTATGTTTTTAAAAACAAAGATATTTCCGAAATCTCAAGTCTTATGATTAGAGTAGGAAGACTCCAGTATTTAATTGTATCACTCGTACTTGCCGGATTTGTTGTTTTTGGATATGATTTTATAACACTTTGGGCTGGAAATGACTATAAAGATGCTTATTATGTTGCATTGATGACGCTTATTCCGCTAGCAATTCCTTTGATTCAAAATATAGCTTATACTGCGATATGTGCAATGAATAAACATAAATTTAGGGCAATTGTATATGCAATATTAGCAGTTATTAATGTAATTGGTACTTATTTTTTAATACCAATTTTAGGTATAGTAGGGGCGTCTTTATGTACTTGTGTTGTTTTTGTCATAGGTCAAGGTTTTATAATGAATTGGTATTATAATAAACTAGGCTTTTCTATAAAAGAATTTTGGATTAATATTTTAAAAATGTCTATTGTTCCATTAATCATAAGTGTTATGTATGTAATAATTTCCCACTGCTTTTTGGGTACTGTTAATGTCTTGGCAGCATTGTTGTTAAGGATAATTATATTCACATTAGTGTATTCATTATTGACATATTTATTTACTATGAATGACTATGAAAAAGATTTATTTTGGGGTATATTTCGCAAGATAAAAAGTTTATTTAGTAAAAAGGAGAAAATCAATGAATAAATTTCCAAAGAAAAGCCTAAGAATTTCAATTGGAATATGCACGCTTAATGGTGAAAAATATATAAAACAACAATTAGAAAGTGTAATAAATCAAACTCAAAAACCTGATCAAATAGTTTTGTGTGATGATGGGTCAATTGATAAAACTACTGATATAGCTAAAGAAATTCTTAGTTTGTCAGGGATAGATTATTTAATAAGCATAAATGAGAAACGACAAGGTTTACATAATAATTTTACAAAATGTTTTGACTTATGTAATGGAGATATTATTTTTTCTTGTGATCAAGATGATGTATGGAAACCAAACAAGATTGAAAAATTTTTAAAATATTTAAAAAACGATTATCTTTTTGTTTACAGTAATGCTGAAGTTGTTGATCAGAATGGGATAATTATAAAAAGTGATTTTTGGCGAGACATATATGGTTTATCATTTTCAGAATTGTCATTAGATCAATATAAATTATTGCTTCTTAAGACTATGTGCGTGGCTGGTTGTGATATTGCATTTAGAAAAGATTTATTTGAAAAAATAAAGCCTATTCCTTATCATTACATTCATGATAGTTGGATAGCTATATGTGCTCCATTATTTGGCAAAATTGCATTTATAGATGAACCATTAATAGCTTATAGAATGCACAGTAATAATACGAGTGGCTTTAAAGTGCAGCCACAGGAAATTAAGAAAAAATTCGCAAAAGAAAATAAACATCTTATTTCGGATACATTTCGTAATACTTCTCCAGAAAATTGGTTCAATAAACCTTACCATTACTATTTTGCAAATAAAGAATTTTATGAGCAAATGGAAAGTAATTTTACTAAATCCTATTGCAAGACAGTGAAAAGTAGTATTAATTATTATAGTGATATTTGTAGGTGCCATCCTGGAAAAAAATTCTGAGTTACGGAATTTTGATTAAATTGTTGATATCGGGAAAGTATTTTACTTTTAGAGGTAATATCAAACAATTCATAAAAGACATTATATATATAACTTTTAACAAAAACATATCTTTTGTTTACGATACAGAGAAATGGTGATTATAGTGAAAAGAGTTTTCTTATATGCCTACGAAAAAGTGAATTTTGGTGACGATTTATTTGTGCGTACGATTGCAAATAGGTATCCAAATGTTAAGTTCTATTTATGGTCAACAAGAAACAATTTTCGTACTTTTAGTGATGTTAAGAATATTAAGGTAGTCGCTCAAAATTCCCGTAAATTTGATATAATAAAAATGATTCATTCATCGCTCCCTTCGAAATTTAAATCTTATCTTGAAAATAAATGCGATGCTGTTGTATATATAGGTGGTTCTATATTTATTGAATATAATAGTTGGAAGCAAATTCTCACATGGTGGGAATGGGAAGCACAAAATCGTAATTTGTATGTATTGGGGGCAAACTTTGGCCCATATAAAACTGAAGATTATCGGAATAAATTATCAAGTATATTTGAAAATATGCAAGATGTTTGTTTTAGAGATATGTATTCGTTTAATCTTTTTAAAGATAATAAAAATGTTAGGTACGCTCCAGATATTTTATTTAATTGCAAAATGCCTATATGCAGCAAAAAAAGACAAATATTTATTTCTGTAATTGATTGTGAAAAGAGAAATTCTGGTTTTGATATAATATGCCAAAAACAAGACTTATATTTAGAATTGCTTGTTAGATATATAGAATTATTTTCTTCTAAGGGATACAAGATTGTTTTATCATCGTTTTGTGAAATGGAAGGTGATAATATTGCGATAAATAAGTTATGTGTTTTACTTAGTGAAAAAAAAGAAATTACAAATATATCTGTAATTTCTTATAATGGCACGAATACAAACGAGTTACTATCTGCAATTGCAGAATCAAAGTTTATGATAGCATCAAGATTTCATGCTACTATTTTAGCTCTTGTTTCAAAAATACCAGTATTACCTGTTATTTATAGTGATAAAACCATAAATGTTCTAAATGATGTGGGCTTTAAAGGAAATTATATTGACATAAGAATACTAACATCAAAAAGAGTCGAAATGGCATCATTAACAGATTTTTCTGTGTCAGAAATTGATGGTATAGAAAAAATTAAATCTTATTCTAATAGCCATTTCAAAAAACTTGATTTATTATTAGATAACTAAAACATTATAATATTATGGGAGTGAAAATTGTACTCAAATGATCATTAAAATCAAAAGAATTATTTTAACCATATATAAATGCTTAAAATATTTTAATTTTAGTGTTTGCTATGCAAAAATTAAATGCATTTTATCAAACGATTCCTTAAAAGCTACAATTAAAAAATATAATGCTGAGTATAATTTTTTAAAGAAAAGATACCAGTTTTTAATTGACAAGTATAATAATGAAGACTGTTGTTCAAATGTAATTAATGAAAAGGAACTATTGCCTATATGGGTGTTTTGGTGGCAAGGATTAGATAAAATGCCACCGATTATAAAATCTTGCTATGATAGTAAAATTGCGCATTCGAATGGACATCCCATTATTTTGCTAACCGAAGATAATTATAGTAAATATGTAGAATTCCCCAAATTTATTTTAAAACAATTAGAAAGTGGGCAATTACGTATTCAGCATTTTGCTGATATGCTTAGGATAAAGTTACTCCGTGAATACGGTGGTATGTGGATGGATGCTTCTATTTATTGTAATAGGGATATACCTGAAGATTTTTTTGATTATTCGTTTTTTTCATTAAAAAATTCAACAGATAATCCTTATTTTATTTCAAACGATAAATGGACAACATTTTTAATAGGAGGTCACAGTTCTCATCCGATTTTTGAATTTATAGATGATATTTTTATGGATTATTGTAAAAATGAAAAACCATTTATTGATTACTTTATGTTTGATGAGATAATAGCGTTAGCTTATAATAATATTAATATAGTAAAAAGTGATATGGATATAATTCCGTTTTGTAAAGGCGACTATAGGTGGTTGAGTAAACATATAAAATCTGAAGTAACAGATGAATTGTTGCTTGAAATGAAAAATAACAATTCAGTTTTTTACAAAATTCCTTGGAAAATGGAACATTGTGGCGATAAGTCCTTTTTTGAATATATAGCAAAGGAGAAAAATAATGGCTGAGAAAGTATCTATTATTGTTCCGGTATATAATGTTCAAAAATATTTGGAAGAATGTCTCAAATCTTTAACGAACCAATCATACAATAATTTGGAAATTATTTTAGTTGATGATGGTTCTACTGATAATTCGGGCAAAATTTGTGATGAATACGCAAAAAAAGATAGTAGGATTATTATAATCCACCAGAAAAATTTTGGAGCTGCAAACGCTAAAAATAAAGGTTTGGATATTTGTTCAGGTGAATTAGTAACATTTATGGATAGTGACGATATTGTTGAATTAAATTGGATAGAAATAATGGTGAATACTTTACATAAGTATAAAGCAGATATGGTTGAATGTTGCATGGATAAATTATATATTGATAAGTATGAGATTGTAGAAAATCAATATAAAAACAATCAATCATTTACATCAGAGGAATATCTTAGTCAATATTTTTCTGTATGGACTAATAGTTTATTTTATTTAAAATTATTTAAACATTCTCTTACAAATCAAATCAGATTTAGGACAGAACGAAGATGTATTGATGATGAGTTTTATACATATAAAGTGATTTCTAATGCAAAAAAGATAGTCCATATTAATAATGTTTTATATCATTATAGACAACGAAAATCTAGTGTAGTACAAACAGAAAAAAACTTGCTTCAAATTACTAATGATGCGATAGATCTGCGTATTGAGCGATTTGAATGGATTAAGAGACACTTTCCAAAATTGAAAAATATATTTTTGTTTAATGATATTAACTTTTTGTTGTATTTTTACGAAAATGCTTATTTTGATAAAAGTGCAGCAGAAAAATATAAAAAAACCGCTTGGTATTATTTTATTAATAGTGTCAAATCATTTGCAAAAATCAAAATTATATATTTATCATTTATAATGCTAACTGTTAATCCTAAGATTGATTATAATAGTGTCTCTTTAAGAAATGATGATAAGCTTAATCTATTCCCGTAGTTAATAGGAGTTTATGAAATTTTATGTATAGTAAAGTATCAGTTGCTATTGCAACATATAATGGTGCAAAATATTTTGAGAAACAATTAGATTCTATTGTTAGCCAAACTTTAGAAGTCAATCAAATAGTAATCTGCGACGATAATTCACATGATGAAACATATGAAATCGCTCTTCAATATAAAAAAATCATCCCAAAATTGATTGGTGTATTTTAAAGAATAATTCCAATATTGGATACAGCAAAAATTTTAGAAGAGCAATTACAAACTGTACTGGTGATATAATTTTTTTATGTGATCAGGACGATATATTATGGTCAAAAGATAAAGTAAAAAAAATCGTTGAAGTATTTGAGAACAATAGAAATGTATTATCCTTAATTACTGATTTTAGAAATATAAATTCAAATGATGACTTTTTTTATGAAGAAGATAAATCAAATAATATTTGGGTTAATAGTAGAATATCATCTTCACAAAATAAGTTAGAAAAAATATATTTAACTGAGATATTAGGACACAATTTTGGTCCAGGATGCACTCAAACCATAAGAAAAGATTTACTTGCGCCATATAGTAAGGCCATATAGTAAGATTAAGAGTAATATGGTGCATGATTGGATGCTAAATATAGTTGCTGCTTTTAATGATGGTTGCTATTATTATAAGGAAAATTTGACTTATTATCGTATTCATGAAAATAATGCTATAGGAATGACAGTTTTGTATAATAAAAAGCGTATTTTCTTGACAAAAATTAAAAATTTTTTTACGGCATTTTATTTTGATTTTTTTAGATATTACCCTGATTATAATAAAGAAATATCTTTAAATTTATATTCGAAATCTTTAGTAATGATTGAAGATGTCGTAAGGTGCAAAAAAGCTGATGATAAATTAGCTTTAGATAATTATCATAAGTTTGAAAATCAATATATAGATAATCTGAGTAATAAAAAATTGATTTCATATTTATGTAGTAGAATTAAATATAGAGATTGCTATAAAAATCAGATTCATGTTCAAAATTCAAATGAATGGAATTTGCGAAAAATGCATGATTTTGCTGTAATATTAAAGAAAAAATAGTAGTTAGGAATAGTTTGAATAATAGAGGAGTGGTCCTGTGTCAAGATTTAGCACAAAATAAAATG
>UMDD01033828.1_pt1 | contig 27151 bp, 22 predicted proteins | sample 1964401 | NCBI WGS metagenome assembly UMDD01 (sample SAMEA4835985, study PRJEB28245) | human gut metagenome | biome: gut microbiome; material: fecal sample | place: Denmark | collected 2008
GGATGCCAGTCGCTACCGACAACAAAAACAAGGAAGGCCGCATACGTTATCGCATACAGCCTATAGCAAATATTCTATCTTTATAAATTTATTTTATCGGCGGTTATGAACTGTTCCTCCACCGAATTCAGACAGGACCTATTATTGTCTATCCCTCTATAATCCAATCACTCAAAGTGTGACTTTCCGAGTCAAAGTTTATCCCCACCTTCACTACGGGAAGTCCGCAAAACGGAAAAGAATAAAGGTAACGAACGGTAACCGTCATATTATAAGTATCCAACCCCTATGGCAATAGTCCTTATCTCCTGTATTCACTGGGGTTTGGGATGTATCGTAAGATTGAATTGTAAATATTTGATTTTAGCCACTGAAAAGTGCCTAAAAAACATTTGAGCTAATAAATTAAGCGATTTCTCAACGATTGGCCCATGCCAATCCGATATTATGAAGAAGGGTAAGATTAACAAAATGAAACATACTATTCCACCAACGATAATAAACTTTTCATCTTTTTGATTAAAAGTTCAGTTCGGTTAAAAAGAGGTTTTACATCTTCTTCAGCCCAATCGAACATGTCGTCATAATCACCGGCATGACGCATATTCTGTAAACGAGAGACCAAACGCATCTCATCTTTGTCCAACAACCCTTTAGTTGCAAATTCCTGCCCCAACAAACAAATTACACCGCTATGGGTCTTAGATGTAAAACCTTTATCTATCAATAATGCGGAAGCCATGTGGAAGACAGCATAATACAAACGATTTGCAACCAAATTCCAATGATTCATGGTAGCATTGTCCGAAGCTTCAATAAAAACGCTATCAGCCTTTTGAACACGGTAAGCAATAATAGATTTCTTTTCTTCTATACTTAGTGGCATAATTCAATTCCCTCCTGTTCTACATTCTTATAAAAAAGAGTGAAACTCCGTCTTTGCCAATCTGTATAAGTATATATCAATGGATTGATATCCGCACCGATTTTCCAACCTAATTCAACCAGTGGATAAGCTACACGGTCAAAATCTTCATTATATATGCGAGATTTGTCCAATAAAATAAGAATATCCCAATCGGACTCATGATGTGCATCCCCACGAGCCTGAGAACCGAATAAAATGACACGACTCCCTGAAGGCATCACCTGACGAGCCGTTTCACGAATGGAATGGATAATCTCATTTTTTTGCATAATGGTATTAGCTTAATATATTGTATGACAAAGAAACAAATTATATTCCGCTTATCCAATAATGAAGCAATTATATTTTATTTTTTTATGTTATCGTCCAATTTTGACGTGTACCCCAAGGAAAGCCGCCACAAGGCAGTTCTCCAATAATTAACGTCAAAAAAGATACTGTATTGCTCCAGTCCGATTGTCAAGGGTAACAAATATTCATAATACCTACGTCCTTTAACAATTTCGCTGAAAAATCTCTTGAAATAGTCAAGCACAGACACACCCTGCATCCTGCAAGTGAAGATGATGGTATGATATACCGCTGAGACACCGGCCATCTTGTCACTTCCGAAGAATAACGAGTTCTTACGCTCACCAGCCAATGGACGAATAAAATGTTCGGCACAAACTCTATTGTCGGCACTCATAGTACGGCAAAATACTTTCAGCACCATTATAGGTTACCTGCATAAACTGGTATCCGGGTCTAAAACGTCTCTCAAACATACTGTAAGACCGTCGGTCATAGCTGAACAAACGAACCAGACGTAAATCTTTAGACATCACGATAAAGGCATCACCATCTTCCGGCTCACGGTTCAACTGCTGATGGATGATGGATAAGACCTTATCATATTTACAGCGCATATCATGAAAATCACGAACAAAGAAAAAACGGTTTAGTCCTGTAATATTCAACATAAGACCTCCAGTTTCTCCACCAAGCTTTTCAAACCTTCGTAACTTAAATTTTTCTGACTGATATGAACACCATTGCTCATGCGGATATCCACCAGGATTCGAAGTTCGGTAGGCGAAGAAAACCGAGGATCCGATTCTGACTTTTGTTCCGGGATTGGCGAAGGACTTTCCGGCATTTCTGCTTCCGGTAAAGGAGCACCCAAAGCCTGAACGAGAATTACCTTCTTCCGGGTATCCTTGTACCATTTGGGAAATAGGTTATAAAAAACTTGGTTGGACATACAAAATTTCTCAATAGAAACACCCGCAGGGATACCTTCCAATTTATAGCGCAAAAATAGACGCTCAAAATCATTGTAACTATACATAAACTTGGATTTTGATTCAACGAAAGCAATGGTCTGGCTTTTTTATCGGTTATCCTATACGTCATTTTTGGACGCTAACGGGCATAACAATCAGATTAACAATTTTGTGTTATCACAAAACAAAACCAAGATATCTCAAAATACAACTATTTAAATTGAAAATCACAAAGTGATAAAGGGAGTCTGTACTTCTCCCATCGTTCTATCCGCATTTTCTTTGATGCCTGTTTCACAGGCAGACAATAATAAAACATGGGATTTCCGGCTGTCTGTCCATAACCGATCAAAATTTTATCCGACTCTTTCAACAAGGAAACCGATACCTCATCAAGTATATGCTCGTCCTCACGTGTTTGCGGAAACCATACACACAGTAAATTCAGTTCCTTACCATCCACGGTCTGAACAAAAAGCATTTGCTTTTGCTGCCGCTCACTATGAAGAACGGAACGATTCTTACTGATAAGCGTACAAGCCATACCGGCAAATCTCTCATTATCATTTGCCAACAAAGAAAGAGAAGAAAAAAGAAGAAAGAAAATGATCAATTGAATTTTATGTGACATATATTCTAGTTTTTATTTCAAATGTACTTTAAAAACAATACCCCCGGAGAAGTATTTACAACGGTTCAGTTCTACTACAGCGTTGATGCGGTCTTTCCAGAAGCTGTACTCCATACCGAGATTCACCTAATATTTTGCCCCGGCGGGATTGAAAGTCAAGTCTTCCCTCACATCCGTATAACCGGGAACAACCTCTGCCATCAGATTTACGCCATTCACTGCTTTATGTAACCATGAATTATCCTCTTTCAGATGAAAACGGAAGTTCGCACCCATAGCCGGATTGTTCAACTTGTTATCGAAACGGTTGCTGTATATCCAAGACACATGCACCCCCAGCGTACCCACATCTTCAAAGTCTATGTGCTTGGTTACTGCCAGATAATAACGGTTCCAGAAACCGTTACCGTAATCCTAGTTCTGCTGGTTGGAAAGCGAACCGCCGTTAGCCGAATCACTTATCGCATCATTGGTACCCAACACCACTTGCGGAGTCCACGGTTTCCACCAACTCTCCTTCCATACACGCAGGCGAAAATGAAATGAACGGTCCTGGTTTGTAAAATTAGAATTTCTTGCCAAAGGCAATATTAAGGAAAGTCTTTACCAAAATCTTGAAATCAAAAAGCCAGGAACGGTGCTCCAGATAGAACAAGTCATAACGAAGACGGCGGAGCATCTTCTCCATCGTATCCGTATAGCCATTGTAGAGCGTAGCATACGAAGTCACCCCCGGACGAATCTGATAAAGAAACCGATAACGCGAATCCTGTTCCATAATCCGATCGATGTAGAATTTGCGTTCGGAACGCGGACCGATAAAAGCCATATCGCCAATGAATACATTCCACAGTTGGGGAAGCTCATCCAAATGGTGCTCGCGAAGGAACTTTCCTATTCTGGTCAGTCGGGGATCCTCTCCACCCGCATACAAGGCCGGACCAAACTTCTCCGCATCCAGCCGCATGCTCTGGAACTTGTAGATATAGAACGGACGTCCAAAACGACCAATCCGCTCTTGTTTGAAAATAGCCGGACCACCATCCTCCCGCTTCACGGCCAGATAACAGAATAAAAACAAGGGAGAAAAAACGATAAGCGCAACAAATGCTATCAAGCAGTCTCCTACCCGCTTGACAGTACGCTGAAAAGCGTTCATTCCTAACGGAATGAACGTGTCAGTTTGTTGTTCCATGTTGTTTCGATTTAAAAATAAAAATACGAAAGATATCTCATTACCGGAATTGGCAATGAGAAAAGTAAGTTGAGAATATGAAATGCGACAATTAAGGATTCATCAAATTGCAATGAATAGTGACAATTCTTATAGTAGATTTAGTTATTCTATAAATGATGCGATATCTAGGGTGTATCAGAAAACAGCGATATTCAAAACGGGCATTACTATTCTTTCTATCGATCATCCCAATAATAGGACAAATAGAAATTTGCTCCAGCACATGCATCATACTCAAAATAAAGGAATTGGAATCTTTTGCATTCACGTTTGAACCGAATAACATTTTATATCTTTCTGATTATCAAATTATACAATTGAGATTTCCTGCAATTTGTTACCATAAAGTTCCCGTTGTTTATCAATCCTCAATTTTTCCAATTGTGAAAATTACAACTTTAATTGAGGGTATTTTATCTAATAGCATACAACAAACTGTTCTTTTATAGATTTAGAACAGGGTTCTTTATCTTCAAACTTTCCCCAAACTCATATCCTACTTTTGCCGAAAAACGAAGCAGGATATGAACAGATTTATATTATTATTCGCATTTTCCTTGCTTTGCCTGTATGCGCATGGGCAAAGCAATTCTTTATCTTATTATATTGAAACCGCCAAAAGAAATAGCCCTTTGCTGAATGATTACCGCAACCAGATACGAATAGAACAGGACGAGTTGCAACGGTTGAAAGCAATGTACCGCCATTCCCGGCTGGAGGTGAACGGCGATTACCTGTTCGTGCCGATTGTGTCCAAGGACGGCGGGCAGACTTCCTTCCAATGGAATGCACGGGACGCGGTGGATTATTACGGCTACGACCTCGGCGAAAGCAGCGGATTTCTGCACGCCGGGGTGACGTGGACGCAGCCGTTGCTGGGCAATTCTTCCTATAAGGTGGCGCAGGAGCAGTCGCGGATAAACACGGAGATTGCCCGCAACCACATCCGCTTGGAGGAGCATCAGTTGGAGCGCGCCGTGACGGAACAGTACCTGCTTTGCTTGCTCGACCAGACACAGGCGGCGTTTGCCGATTCCGTTGGTGCGGTGCTCGTGCGGCAGGAAACAATAGTCAGACGATTAGTGGAGAACGGATTGGCAAAGGAATCAGACTTGCGCCTCCTTGCCATTGAGCAGGAAGCCAATGAGGAACTGCGCCTGTCCGCCCGGCAATCGTACCACACGCACCTGATGGACTTGAACCTGCTGTGCGGTATCGGGGATACGGCGGACGTGCCATTGGCGGACATCGGAGTGGAGCTGCATACACCTTTTATATATAATAGCCTCTTCACGGAGCAATATCGGCTGGATAGCCTGAACACGGCGGCATCGCTGCGCTCGTGGAATCTGCAATACAAGCCCCGGCTGGACTTCTTCGTGAACGGCGGTTTGCAAGTAGGTGACTATGCCGGATGGTACCGACACTTCGGGTGGAGCGCGGGACTGACCTTCCGCTGGACGATATTCGACGGCAGGCAAAAAAGGTTGAAAGAACATCAAGTACAAATACAACAGCAAAGCATACAGAAATACAAGGATAACGCCGAATATCAACGCCAGATGCGCCTCCGGCAATGTCTCGCCGAACTGGACAAGTATGACCAACGGGCGGATGCCCTGCAGCGGCAACTCAGCGGATATGATGAAGTCTTGTCCGCCTACGCCAAAGAGGTGGAAGCCGGGCAGGTGTCCGTGCTGGACTACATAACCATCCTGCGTAACAGGATTCAGACGGAGAGGGACTGTCTGCTGCTTCACACGAACAGGCAGCTGGTCATTGCCACTTATAATTATTGGAATTATTAAAAAGAGAAGATATGAAAACGAACATCATCTTATTCGCCACCATTCTCTGTCTGGCTGCTTGCGGCGGAAATCAGACGGAGAACGTATCCGAAGCGCAGCCCGCCACGGAAGTCACCTTGACGCACCCCGTCCGTGGGCATATCCCGCAAGAAACTTTTCTCACGGCAACCACCGTTTACCAAAGCAAAACGACCGTATCCGCCCCAGTACCCTCCTTCGTCACGGAAACACGGGTGAAGCCCGGTACGAGGGTACGGGCTGGGCAACTGCTCTACCGCTTGCAGAGCAAGGAGCAACACGCATTGGGAGGCGGCGAGAAACAGATTGAGATAAAGGCGGAACGGAGCGGCATCGTGCTTGATGTAGCGGCGCAAACCGGAAGTTATGCGCCGGAAGGCACAACGCTCTGCACTATCGTTGAAGCGGCAAGCCTTGTGTTTGAAATCAATGTCCCATACGAGCAACGGGCGTATGCCAAAGCCGGAAACCGTTGTACGTTGGAACTGCCCGACGGCACACGGCTCTCTGCTACCGTGCAGACTCCGTTGGCTGAGATGAACACCGCTTCGCAATCGGGACGGGTCATTGCCACAGCCGATGCGCCTTTCCTTCCCGAAGGGATGAACGTGAAAGCCGTCTTCACCTTGCGCAGCACTTCGGAGGGGATAACTGTATTGCCCAAGTCCGCCGTGCAAAGCGACGAGACACTGACGGAGCATTGGGTGATGCGGCTTGCCGTGGACAGCACCGCCACAAGAGTTGCTGTAACCATTGGTAACAGCACGGCGGACAGCATCGAAATCCTGTCTCCGACACTTCGGAAACAGGACTGCATTATCGCCACTGGAGGCTACGGACTGACAGACGGAGCAAAAGTAACTGTCATTCAATAGATACCCGATCATGGACAAGATACAGAAACAAAGTTTCCACCAGCTATACGCCAAGCCCATCCTCTTTGTGGGCGTGTTGCTGCTGCTTGCAGGCTTCTATGCGTACACCCGGATGCAGACCAACCTATTTCCCGAAGTGTTGTTCCCCCGTATCACCGTCATTGCCGATGCCGGACAACAGCCCGTGGACCGGATGATGATTACCGTGACCAAACCGTTGGAAAGTGCGGTGAAGAAGGTGCAAGGCACGACCGTAGTCAAGAGCAGCACCTCGCGGGGCAGTTGCGTCATCGATGTCTATTTCCAATGGGGGCTGGACATCTATGCCCTGAAGACACAGTTGGAGAGCCGCATCAACGAAATTAAGAACTTCCTGCCTGCCGGGACGGTTATCTCCACCGAAGCGATGAACCAGTCGCTCTTCCCCGTGTACGGCTTCACGTTGGAAAGCGACACGCACAGCCGCATCGCCCTGCGGGATGTGGGCAACCTCGTGATACGCCCGATGTTCTCGCAGGTCAGCGGCATCAGCAACGTGGTGGTACGTGGCGGCAAGGCAAAGGAGTTTGTCGTCAAGCCCGACCCGATGAAGATGTCAGTCTTGGGCATCACGCCCGCACAGATAAAGGATGCGTTTACCCGCACCAACTTCGTGTTAGGCAACGGACAGGTGGCGGACTATAACCGCCTTTACCTTTCGCTGACCGACACGCGCATCGACGGTTTGGAGGAACTGAAAGAAGTCGTCATACGCAACGACGGCAAGCGCATCATCCGCCTGTGCGACTTTGCCGAAGTGGAGATACAGGAGCAACAGGAGTTCCTCAAAATCAATGCCGACGGCAGGGATGCCGTATTGATAGACCTTGTGAAGCAGCCCGGCATCAACCTGCTGACCTTCGCCAAGGAGGTAGAAGCAAAGGCGGAGGAGATACGTGCCCAACTTCCCGACGGCTACGAACTGAAACCCTATTACAACCAAAGTGCCTTTGTGGGCGACAGCATCCACAGCGTCTTGAAAACCATCTACGAGGGACTGTTTCTTGCCCTTGTGGTGATGGTGCTGTTCCTGCGTTCGTGGCGGTCGAGCCTCGTGGTGATGCTGACCATCCCCGTGACGGTGGCGTTCAGCATCTTGCTCTGCTATCTGGCGGGAATTACCATCAACGTGATGTCGCTCGGCGCGATGGCAGCATCAGTCGGTCTGATTATCGACGATGCCATTGTCATCATCGAACAGATCTACCGAGAGCACGAGGAGCGTCCCGACGAAGACCGCTTTGCCGTGGTGCGCCACGCCATACGAGGATTGTTCCCAGCAATGGTGGCATCCTCGTTGGCGACTATCGTCATACACTTCCCGTTCCGGCTGATGAGCGGATTGGCGGGGAGCTTCTTCAAGGAACTGTCCGACACGATGCAGCTTACGATGGTGGCGTCTTTTCTCGTCACGTGGTTGTTGCTTCCCGTTTTGCATCTGGTGATAGGTTACAAGAAGCGGTTGCGCCCGAAGTCATTAGATGCAAAAGAACTGGAAGAAGCGGCCATCCGCAAGGTGCATTTCCTCACCTTCATATATAGGAAGCCTGCCGTTGCCGCAACCTTTGTCTTGCTTCTGGGCTTCGGCGGCTGGTATGCCTCCACGCGGTTGGCTTCCGGTTTCCTGCCCGACTTGGACGAGGGAACAATCGTACTCGATTACCATTCTCCGGCAGGCACGGACATTGAGGAAACCGACCGCCTGTGTCGCCAGATGGAGCGCATCATCTTGGCGCATCCCGATGTGGAGACCTATTCACGCCGCACGGCTCTCGGTATGTCGTTCAAGACACGTCCGACCAACTTCGGCGACTACCTTATCCAGTTGAAGAAAGACCGGAGCAAGACCACGCCCGAAGTCATCAGCGATCTGCGGCGTGACATTTCGCAAGCCGTACCATTAATGACCATCAGTTTCGGGCAACGTATCGCCGACCTCTTGGGCGACCTGATGAGCACCGCCCAACCGATAGAGGTAAAGATATTCGGTGATGACTATGCCGCCCTGCAACGGATGGCGGCACGGGCAGAGAAGATTATGCTGTCCGTGCCCGGCGTAGTGGACATCGACAACGGGCTGGTTCCTGCCGGAGCATCCCTTGTGTTCATTCCCGACGAGGACAAGCTCTCGCAATTCGGCATTACGCTGACCGACTTTCAAGAGCAACTGCAAGCCTACACGGGCGGCGTACCCTTGTCCGATCAGGCGAATGTGATAGAACCGCATCCCGCTCAGGCGGCTATGACGGGCGGACTGCAAATCGGCTCGGTGCAGGACGGCGAGCAGATGCGCCGCATCCTCTTGCGCTTCACCGACTTCCCCGACAACTCCCCGGAACTCCTGCGCCGCCAGCCCATCTTCCTGCCCGACGGCTCTGTCCGTCCGCTCGAAACCTTCTGCGATGTCAAGGTGATACCCGGCGAAATAGAACAACGGCGCGAGGACTTGAAGAGCAACATCACCCTGACCGCCCGCTTGGAGGGGCGCGACTTGGGAAGCGTAGTCGGCGACCTGCAACAGGAATTCAAACGGCAACTGCATCTGCCGTCGGGTTACAGCATCACGTTCGGCGGTGCATACTCCGAGCAGCAACAATCATTCCGTGAGTTGGCAACCATCCTTACGCTCGCTACCTTGTTGGTGCTTACGGTGCTGATGTTCCTCCTGCGTGAGTGGCGCATCTCGCTTGCCGTACTGTTCATCTCGCTGATGGGAATCTGCGGTTGCTTGCTCGCTCTTTGGATAACGGGAGTGCCGCTCAATGTAAGCAGTTACACGGGCATCATTATGATTGTGGGCATCTTGGCGGAGAACAGCATCTTCACCGTGTGGCAATACAAAACTAATCGCAGGAACGGCGGCACGGTAGAGGAATCGGTGGACTATGCCATCGCCCTCCGCATCCGTCCCAAACTGATGACCGCCATCGGAGCCGTGCTCGCCCTGATGCCGCTTGCCTTGGGCTTGGGGATGGGCGCACAGATGCAACAGCCGCTGGCGGTGGCGGTAATAGGCGGCTTCGTGGTAGGCTTGCCGTTGTTACTCATTGTGCTGCCCGCGATGATGAGGGGGATTTACGGGAAATGCAGGTAATCTTCAAAATTCCTCCAAACTTCCGCTCTATTTTTGAGCCGATGCGATAATTTTGCATTGACAATATCATAAAGGAGGAAACAAATATGTGGAAATACTACGCCCTGCTTTCGGCTTTCTTTGCCGCGCTGACCGCCATCTTCGCCAAGGTGGGAGTCAAGGACATCAATTCGGATTTGGCGACCGCCATACGCACGACGGTGATACTGTTCATCACGTGGGGCATCGTGCTCTTCGGCTCGCACGTGGGAGAAGTAAGGGACATCCCGCGCCATTCGTGGCTGTTCCTCGTGTTGAGCGGAGCGGCTACGGGTTTGTCGTGGCTGTTCTATTTTAAGGCGTTGCAGACGGGCGACGTGTCCCGTGTGGCACCGATAGACAAACTGAGCGTGGTCATCACCATCTGCCTGTCGTTCCTGTTCCTGAAAGAGGAAGTCAGCCTGCGGGTGGTGATAGGAGCATTATTGATAACTTGCGGAAGCATTATTATGTTACTGAAATGAAACTGTTGATTATCGAAGACGAAAGGGAACTGTCGGACAACATCGTGGCGTACCTCAGTTCCGAGAATTATGTATGCGAACAGGCGTTCACCTACGGCGATGCCAAGATGAAGGTAAACCTCTACGACTACGACTGTGTGCTACTCGACCTGATGCTGCCGGGAGGCAACGGGCTGGACATCCTGCGCGACATCCGCTCCCGAAGGAATCCCGTGTGCGTGATTATCGTGTCGGCAAAGGACTCGCTGGACGACAAGGTGCGCGGACTGGAAATCGGTGCGGACGACTACCTGCCCAAGCCTTTCCATCTGGCTGAACTCTCGATGCGCATCTATGCCATCATCCGCCGGAAGGAGTTTGCGGCGAACAATCTGCTGCGGAGCAACGGCATCGAAATCAACCTGCCCGGCAAGTCGGTAAGCGTCAAAGGGCAACCCGTCGTGCTGACCCGAACGGAATACGAGTTGCTGCTGTTCTTCATCGGCAACCGAAACCGGGTAGTGTCGAAAGCCTCCATCGCCGAACACCTCAGCGGCGATATGGCGGATATGCTGGACAACCACGATTTTGTCTATACGCACATCAAGAACCTGAAGGCGAAGTTGGCGGAGGCGGGCGTGAGAGATTGTGTAAAGAACGTGTACGGAACCGGATATAAATGGATGGAATTATGAAAAGCCTTTCACGCAAGATGCTGACGCAGTTCGTCGCCTGCATCGCGGTGCTGTTGGCGCTCGCCACGCCGTTGTTCTACTTCCTCACCAAGCACTATTACGCCGAGGATATGGCAGACATCATCGAGGCGGTGGAGCAAGGACAACCCATCCCTGCGCTCGACTTGGAGCAGGACATCGTGCAGGGCGTGATGCTCCAGTTCGGGCTTATCGTAGGGGTGTTGGCGGTGGCGATTGTACTGACCCTGCGCTTCATCTCCCGCCGCCTGTGGCAGCCGTTCGACAAGACCCTGCGTCAGATAGAAAGCTTCCGCTTGGAGGACGGCAAGCTGCCTGCGCTGCCCGACACCGACATCAAGGAGTTCGCCCGCCTCAACCGTTCGCTCGAAACCCTGATGGGCAACAGCCTCGCCAGCTACCGCACGCAGAAGGAGTTCACCGAGAACGCCTCGCACGAATTGCAGACCCCGCTCGCCGTCTTCCAGAGCAAGCTCGACCTCCTGCTCCAACAGCCCGGCCTCACCGAGCGGCAGGCGGAACTGATACAGGGACTGTACGAGGACACGAACCGCCTGTCCCGCCTGAACCGCAACCTCCTCCTGCTCGCCAAGATAGACAACCGCCAGTACGGGCAGACGGAGGACATCCGCCTGACCCGCTTCCTCGACGAACTGACCCCGTTCCTGCAAAGCATCGCGGGCGACATCTTCCTCTACGAAGAGTTCAAGAACAGCAACCTGACCGTCCGCGCCAACCGCACCCTGTTGGAAAGCCTCGTCAATAACCTTGTGGTAAATGCCGTGCGCCATAACCGTCCGAAAGGTGAAATCCATCTCACCGTACAGGGCAGGGAACTACAGATTGCGAACACGTCCGACGAACCGGCATTGGACTCACGCCTCATCTTCAACCGCTTCTACCGCCCGTCAGAGAAGGTGAAAGGCAACGGCTTGGGCCTTGCCATCGTCCGCGCCATTTGCGAGTACCACGGGTGGAAGGTTTCATATAGGTATGAGGATGGGCGACATTGTTTTACAGTTCATTTTTGAAATCACCAAAGACTTTTAAATGGAAAAAAGGAAAAAGAAATTTTCAATCGAGGAAAGATTGAAAAGCTTTCGATATGCAGCAAACGGGTTGAGGTTGCTCGTAGAGCAAGAACACAACGCCAGAATACATGCAGTTGTAACAATAATGGTTTTAGCTTTAGGCGTCGTTCTTGATTTTGACAGCACGGAATGGGTTGCCGTCCTGATTGTCATATCCGTCGTTCTTATCACTGAAACGTTAAACACGGCCATCGAACGTTTATGCGATTTGTTTTTCCCCGAATATAATCAGGCGGTTAAGGAAATAAAAGATCTTGCCGCCGGTGCGGTCTTGATTGCTTCGGCGGTGGCGGTCATCGTAGGACTCATTGTGCTTTGCGCTTGATTTTTAGATACTGTTTTGATTTTTACAGTAGTCTTGTCTTATTTTTATTTTTCAAGTCTTACCGACAACCGCTTATATACAAATGTCACCAATACTTCAAAGTTGCCCCAAAGTCTGACGTTAACTTTGCGGCGAGTTCTTTATCATACTGATTATCCGGATTTTGTCCTACCGCTCCGTAAATTAGCAAAGACTTTCCACTTTATAAAGTAATTACGTTTCTGTCTTAGCCTTTGTTAATTGAGACGGCCGTGCTGTAGGTTAAGTTTGAGCCTATAGGGATGAAATCCCTTAATTTTGAATGATCTGACATCCCTGACAGTTAGTGATAATAGTCGGGGATTTTTCTTTTCGTAAAAAGAACTTCAAAATCCGCACAAAATTCGCCTTTATTTTTGCACCGTAAATAATTATGATTATGGCTTTATATGAAGAACTTGAAACGCAAGGTAACTGGCTTTTCCGTCACAGGAGCGTCTTACCGCTGCTTGTATTGTTGTCAGGAATGGCTGTGTTTGTTTTCACGGTAATGGCTCACGGTAAGCTGTTGCCTTTAGTATTACCTTACTGGCATCCGTATGAATACGCATGCTTGGCTGTCGGCATGGCCGGGACGCTTATACGCGCCTATACGGTAGGACATACGCCTGCCGGCACTTCGGGGCGGAACACGGGCGGACAAGTGGCCGACATGCTTAATACGACGGGCATATATTCGGTAGTGCGTCATCCGCTCTATCTTGGCAATTTCCTGATGTGGCTGAGCGTGGCGCTGCTGACGTGCAATGCCGGGTTCGTCGTTGCGTTCGTCCTTGCCTACTGGCTCTACTACGAACGCATAATGTATGCCGAGGAACAGTTCCTCCGCCGCAAGTTCGGTAGTGACTATCTGCGCTGGGCGGAACATACTCCGGCGTTCATCCCATGCTTCAAGCGGTTCAGGCCTGCCGACCTGCCTTTCTCTTGGAAGAAAGTAATCAAGAAAGAGAAGAACGGGGTGTTCGCCCTCTTCCTGCTGTTCAGCCTGTTCGACGGCATAGTGGCTTGGCAGACCAATGTATCTCCCAACTTCGCATTGCTTGCGCTGGCCGCCGCGAGCGGCATCGGCTACCTGATTCTGAAATACGTCAAGAAGCATACGGGATTGTTGGACGAAAGAGGGAGATAAGCACGTGTCTTCAAACTTTCCCCAAACTCGCCTCCTACCTTTGCCATAGCATAAAACAAGAGACGTATGGCAAAGAAGATTGTACTGATGCTACTGGCATTCTGCATCATCCCCCTGCTGAGGGCGCAAACTGACACGCTGAGCGTTCAACCCCATAAAGTGAAGTTCCTCGACCGGGTAGCTTCCTCGCAGGCTTTCCGTATGACTTACATCGGTGTACCGCTCGTGGCAGGCGGACTGCTTATCAAGGGCGAGGACGACCATTTCCGCAGCCTGCGTAACGATTATCTGCCACGTTTTCGCCGCCACGCCGACGACTACCTGCAATACCTTCCAGCGGCGGTGATGCTCGGTATGAAGCTGGGCGGCGTGGAAGGACGCAGTTCGTGGGGACGAATGCTGGCATCGGACGCCTTTTCTGCGTTGCTGATGGGAAGCGTGGTTTATTCCCTCAAACAGACCACCCACGTGATGCGCCCAGACGGCAGCAACGACCATTCCTTCCCCTCCGGTCATACCGCCACCGCCTTTATGACCGCCACGATGCTGACCAAGGAGTACGGGCATAAGAGTCCGTGGATAGGCATCGGCGCCTATTCCGTAGCCACCGCCACGGGGCTGATGCGTATGGCGAACAACAAACATTGGTTGAGCGATGTGCTGACAGGAGCGGGTGTCGGCATCCTTTCTACCGAATTGGGATATTATCTGGCAGACCTTATCTTTAAGGAGAAAGGCATCAACCGTTTTTCGGATAACGAATCTTTCGACCGTCTCGACAAACCGTCTTTCTTCAGCCTCTATGTCGGGATGAATGTGCCGTTGAGCGGCTACGACCTTGACGAAGGGCACGAGTTCAGCACCTCGTCGGGCAGTACGGCGGGCGTGGAGGGTGCGTGGTTCTTCAATCCTTTCGTGGGAGTGGGCGGACGCTTCACCGCTTCCAACACCGCCATCATCGTGAACGGCAAGGAGGCGGAGGCGAACACCTTCGATGCCCTATCGCTCTGTGCGGGCGGCTACTTCTCCTATCCTTTGTCCTCCCGTTTCCTCATAGGCAGCAAACTCTTGGGCGGCTACATCCACTATCCGCAGCTCCAACTGTCGGACGAAACCATCCCCCGGCGGGACGGCATCTGTTTCGGCAGCGGCGTGTCCTTGACCTTCCGTGCCACGGAACATTACGGGATGAAACTCTTTCTGGACTACAACCTAATGCCGTCGCACAGCCGGGGAAGCAAGGAATGGATGAACACGCTGGCGGTCGGCTCGGCGTTTATGATTTCGTTTTAGGCAGGAGTCATTTTGTAAAACTTGTTACATAAAACACAATCTTTCTTTGTTTCATGTCGCAACACATTGATGAAATAGTGATTTAAAGAAAACTAATAAAAAACAATCAAAATGGACAAACCAGAAAACGGTATTCTCTCTTTTTGGGAGAACAAATCACCGGCACATTATTGCCGGGCAAGATGTAGAAAATGAACTTTTCCTGCTACTTATAGATGCACGAAAAGTCTATCTTCATGAAGTCATAGCCGACGGCAAGCTATATAGCCGCTTCGTGGATGATTTCATCAATAGCCATAGGTATATCGACTGCGATAATGTGGTCTGCCGCAACTGTCATGAAATGAACCTCCATGTTGTCAGAACCATTTTGGTCGATTATACCGAGTATATCAGGCATATATTCAAGGCAGATACATTTTTGTTAGAGGACTGTCTGAAATTGAAGAAATTATATGACACATCCGAATTGCAGTGCTTGGATACTGAAATGGGCATCGTCGCACCACTTTCTTTCGGGTGCAGTTTTACAAAAGAACAGATGGCAGGTATTACAGATTGTGCCAATATTTACCATCTGTTTTGTGTCCCTACTGTCAGCATAGAGGATATGGAGGCTCTTTTTGCCTGCAAGAAAGACTTTCGTATTAGGGTAAACAACATCCGCTATGTGGCCGTGCTTTTCGATGCCCTGCTTGAAAAATCACTAATACAGGCACACTGGCAGTCTGTTTTATTTCGGGGAGGATTCCTGCTGTCTAAAGACGGCAGACGGACGGTTTCCGCTTCAAGCCTGTCAACAGCCCTGTCTGCGGTAAGAAGTCATCCTACATCCGTCTTCTATGCCATCAGGACGATGATACATCAATTAGAAAGGTAAATTATTACAAAAGAGTTGTTCATAGCATACTCAACTATGGACAACTCTTTTTTTATCGTGCATTTCAACAGAATTATTCCATCTCCTCCAATTCCTTCTCGATTTCCTCAATCGTGGGCAGGCTGCCTCGGAAGTCTTTCGGTAAGGCTTGCCCTAATTCATAATCGGAGATTCCGATTGGCTTCTGAATATCACGCAAGGCATATTCGGCTTTGATACGGTCTTTGGTTTTGCAGAGCAAAAGACCGATAGTGCGGTTGTCACCTTCACGGCACAGTATATCATCCACGGCGGAACAGTAGAAGTTGAGCTTGCCTATATATTCCGGCATGAACTCGGTATCTTTCAGCTCAATCACCAGATAACGGTGCAGGAAAGTGTTGTACATCAATATGTCAATGTAATAGTCATCCCCCGACACTTCTATATGGTACTGCCGTCCCATAAAGGCGAACCCGGCTCCCATTTCAATGAGAAACTTCTCCACATGGCTGACCAGGCCTATCTCCACATCACGCTCATTGTATTGGTCCGTGAAAGTCAGCATGTCGAATATGTACGGGTCTTTGAGCATTGCCTTTACCTCGCCCGCTTCCGGCGCAGGCAGGGTCTCGGTGAAATTGTTGGCCAATGCCCCGTGCTTGCCGTAATGGTCAAGTTTGATGGCTTCTTGCAAATAACGTTTATTCCAATGTGAAATAATGCTTTGCACCATGTACCAATACCGCGCCCGAATGTCCTTGACCTGCTGCATCAGTATCAGATTATGCGTCCAGTTCAGATGCTTTACGGGAAGGGTAAAATTATAACTGTCTAATTGCGCAATCATTGGTTGCGTAATTGGTTTTGAAGTTTCGTTGAATTGCGCAACCGCTGGTTGCGTAATTGAGGATACGGCACCTTTTACCATCGTCAGATCCTGATTGTATTCATTGAAGAACTGCATCATGCACTGCATATTACGCACGGATAATCCTTTTATTTCAGGATAGTCGTTCTTCAAATCCACCGCCAGCCGCTGCAAGGTCTTCTTGCCCCAACCGTCGGCCTCCTGACTTTGTTGCAGCATCCCGCCAATGTCCCAGTACATCCGCAGCATTTCCTCATTGGCGGCATATATTGCACGCTGTTGTGCAAGCAGCACCCTCTGCTTGATCTGACGGAGTAATTTCGCATAACCACGGAAGCTATCCGCTAATGTATCATTTACTTGAATACTCATATTCTTCTTTCTATTTGATTACAAAGGTACATTTTTAATCAGACGGGGCATTAAAACTCTCCGCTAATATTTCGACATTTTTGCGCAGCCCCAAACAAGTCTCACTGTTTTCTGCCTCCTTTTCTGTTTTTCTGCTCGCCCCAAGGCAGGTCAGACGATGAACCGCCACCGCCCGTGCCGACATGGGCCTGTGCCGGACCACCGACAGCAAGAGTGAATGCAGCCCCAAGCAACTGTGCCTGTGCTTCGTTTACCTGTTCCTGCGGCTCAAATACCGCATTGACAAATTCCTCGTCCGTTATCTGTCCGCTGAAATGCCTTTGGGCCACGTCATAGTCTATCTGGAATTTGATGTTCTCAAAAAGTTCCTCTCCGACCCGTGTCCAGATGTGGAGCGAGGGATTCCGATAGTTGGGCACGTTGATGCGGACAAGCTCGGCGCCGGATGAGAGGCTGTAACGCTGAGGGTTCGCCTTACGGTCAAGTTGGTCTATCTGCTTCCGTTGCCTGTCTATGACGGCATCCTTCTCCCTGGAGTGCCGCTCGGCGGCCTCCGCCCTGTGGATGGCTGCCTCTATCTCTTTCTGGTAGCCGTCCCGCAACTTCCCGATGTCCGACTTGTGCCGCTCCACTAATCGAGCCTTTTCTGCCTGAAGTTCCTTGAGCCGTTTGTTGAGCCCGGCAATCTCTTCGTCTTTGTCCGAGAGTTCCTTTTTCGCTTTGGCAAGGTCTCCCTTGCCGAACCACGAGAGGATGGTGTTCCTGCCCTCCTGCGCTTTCTCCACATCGGCCTGCAATTTGGCAATGTCTTCCTCGTACCGGATTACCTGCTGCCTGTAATAGTCCGAGTTTGCCTGATGCCTTGCCGTCGAGCCGACTATGCCCCGCTGCAGCCCGAACGGTTTCATAGCCGCAGCGTAGCTGTTCTGGTATTCGTGCAGCCGCGTACGTCGCATCACATCGTCTGCCGACAGGCGAGGACCGGACTTCGTTTCATACTTTTTCTCGCCCTCCCGCTTCCTGCGGAAACGCTCCCCGGTTACAATGGGAACGACGGTGGCGTGCAGGTGTGGCGTTTTCTCGTCCATGTGCAGCACGCACGATACAAGGTTCTCGTTTCCGAATGTCTCCCTCAGCCATTTAAGGTTGGCATCAATCCAACTGTCCAGCCTGCCGTCATTGGCAATCTCCATCATCTGTTCATGTGTCCCGGTCAGGATAATGCGGATGGCTTTCGTCTGGTTCTTGCCGACCTTGCGGTGCAGCCCGGCGGTGTCTATACGGTGCTGTATCGCCTCGGTACGGTTGGCCACTCCTTCTGGAAACCTGACCAGCTCGCGGTTGAGATGTGTCCTGCTTGCATCGGCATTGTCCGGGACATATTTCTTCCCCTTGGCATCCTTTCTTTCTATATGACATGACATTCCGCTGTCATTCCCGCTGCCACGTTGCAGGTGGCAGACCGCATATTGTGTATTGCTCATATCTGTTCGATTTTTGTTATTATTCCCGTTGTAAAATCCCGTCCTGTTGCCGGAGGCATATACTTGACTCCCGAGGGACACCCCTCGGCCTATGGGCTTTTTGACTGCCGGACGCGGAGCGGAGGCGGTGAAAATGCCCTAATAGGCTACGGGATTTTACAACCCCTTTTTCATGGGACAGCGAGCTGTCCGCTGCTTTTACATCATTCCACCCTCCCCGCATCCACCAGTTCAAGCCCGAAGGTGTCGATGAATGTCTGCAACACGGGGTTGCGTTCTATCATCCTCGCAAGAATCATCTGCGGCGTGTCCTCCATCAGCAGGAAGTCGGCTATGTCCAGTCCCTGACTGCGCTGTTCGTCGGTTGCCATCTTCTCCAACAGGTCGGAGCAGGTGGCACGCCTGCAGACGGATTCCAGCATGGGCAGTCGTTGCCTCCATTCGTCCGTCGCCTTAAGGTCGGGGAAGAGAATCACCTCCCGACCGCCCAATACCTGCATGGCTTCTCTGTTGAAACACCCGTGCATCCCTCCGGTGGCAAGCCATGTGAAGTCGGGAATGAAATGGGCGGCTACAAGTGCCGTCTTCTCGCTTTCGACAATGGCTACAGGTTTGGCGGACATTACGGCGGAACTGTCCGACAGCAGATACTCTCCGAACAGGCATTGCTTCATCCTGAAATCCTGCACCTTCCTCACGGAATGTACCCAGCTGACTTGGTTAAAAGGCTCCTTGATACGGTGTCCGGTTACGGCGTCGTAGCCCATGATCTTGCCCGCACGCACGTTGCCGTCCCGGTCTGTCTGCCAGAACACGGTGGCTCCGCCCCACATCTTTGAGGTACCGACCCTGTATAGGCTGAATAGCTTGTCCACATTCTCCTTGCCCATCACTTTGGTAAAGTATCGGTACAAGGGGTTGATGTCGTACCTGCGCATGGACTGTTCCACCCAATCAGAGGGAAGAAAAGAAATCTGTGGCTTCTGTTCGGGCAATGCTCTTGCTGGCGGTTTTGCGGCCATTGGTGTACCGCCAAACCTTTCCCGCTCATTCAATTTTTCTTTGACAGCCGGATTGTCCCGGAAGTATTCTTTCGGGGTGTAGCGGTAGCCGCAACTGTTGAAGTGGTCGCAGATGCCCACGTTGTCAGGGAAGGAGATCTCTCCCGCCTCGTCGATATAACGGGTGAAACAAGACTTCCTGCCGCACTCCGGACAGACGGTCTTGCTGCCATGACGATATTTCTGTAGATGGAATCTGTATTCGGTCATGATGCTCTCTTTTGTTGATTCCTGCAAATGAAAACCGTCATTTGCAGTTTGCAGTTCTTGCAGTCTTGCAGTCTTGCAGGAAATACCTGTTTTTAGAACCCTGAAACTGCAAAACTGCAAAGACTGCAGGCTGCAACAGGGGTTCATCCGTTGCAGTCCGGGGTTGACGGTTCATTGTCTGTCATATTAAATTTGCGAGATTCATCATATATGATCTTCTCGTAATGCCCGGCCTTGGACTTCCGCAGCAGCCTGCTCCGGCACAGCTCCTTGAGATAGTTCATCACTGTGCGCTCGCTGACATTCTGCAGTTCTTTCCCAATGGCGATGGCCGTTTTCGTGTCGAAAGTGTCCGGCAACAGCGACAGCAGCACCTTGGGTGGGTCCTCGCACATGTCCTCCGCCACGAATGAGCGGATGCGGCGGTACGAGTCCTCGAAGTAGCCGTTCAGCCGGACAGCGGCTTTCACCGATGCCGTATCTACAGACCGCAGGTGGCTCTCCCCGGCGGCATACCGCAGCACCTGCATGAGCAGGGCAAGCCGTGCCACCTGTGCCGGGTGCTTCATCTCACGGCTCTCCACTTGGGCGTCGTCCTCTATCCGGTTGATGCGTTCCACTTTCCTGTTCCACCAAGAGAAGAAATATTCCCTTGCCTCCCTGTCCATGGACAGCACATGGGGTGTCCTTTCTTCCTCTCCCGTGTCATAGTCCAGAGCGAGTACCTTGCCAAGTATCTGCTCCCAGCGTGCCGCCGCCATGGAAGCCCTGTCCTCCCCGCCATCATCCCAGTCGGTCCATTTTGGCACTTCACGGGACTTGGGCAGCACGAACAGGATGCGGTCAAGCAGCCCGTTCTCCTCGAAGCCTTTCGTCAGCAGTTCGTGTATGCGCTTGGTCTGCGTGGTCCCGACGATGTTGATGCACGGCTGTTCAATATGCACCGGTACCGTGCTGCCGACCCTTGTCACATCCAATGCCCCGCCGCTCCATGCCGTGAGAAGCTGCTCTATGAGCTGACCGTTGGTGTAGCGGTTGGCGGAGTTGAACATGCCCATTATCTCGTCCACCAGGATGACCACGCTCCGAGGATTGCTGTTGTGTGTCAGCAGGAGCGATTCCGGAGTGAAGTCGGACACGACCGTGCGCCGCAGTACAGGCTTCCTGCCGCTCTCCCCGGCGGCCTTCCATGCCTCCATTTCCGACTCATACGCCTTGAACAGGGCGTAGTCGTGTTTCCGTATGGGGCGGTATGCCGCCTCCAGCGGCGGTGTCTTGCCCAGTCCCGGCCTGCCCACGAGGATGATGTAGAGGGCGGCATTGCTCTGCCACTCGCCTTTGATGCGGATACGGTAGGTGCCGCCCAATGCGGCTGATACCGCTGACAGCATGGCCGTCGCGATGAACTCGGTCTTGTAGTTCTCGTACCTGTCCATGTCGAGTATGACGGACTGCACGGCCTGCGGAAAGACATCCAGAGGGAAACCGCTATCACTGACACACTCCGCCTCCATGCGGATCATGTTGCACAGTTCAAGTCGGGTGTTTGTCATGTCAGCCATTTTTCTTCTTACAATAGGATGTCACACTCTCGGACTTGCCTCCCGTCTGCACGCGGCGGACATCCGACTTGGCGTACATGTTCTTGTTGCCCACTTTGACGGGGACGAGGTAGCCGCGCTTTGCCCACAGGTTGAGCGTGCCCTCGCACACGTTCAGCAGCTCGCGCACCTGTCTTGTATTGAGCCATGTCTCTTCCGCCGCACGCTGCATCTCCGCATCCAGTTCTTCCTGCTGCGCCATGATGGTGCGCTGCACGATGGACTCGGCAAACATCTTAAGGTCGGCTGGTGTGACTTCCAGTTTCACGTTCGCGCCCTGTTCGACCAAACTTTCTATGGTTATCATAAATATCAGTTTTGAAGTTTGTGATGACCATCTTCAAAAGTTCCCTGACGCCTCCCTTCCGATGGCTTATAAAAGAGAAGCACCGCCTACCCTCGGGAAAAGGATTGACGGTGCAAAAGTATATTGGAATTAAAACGGATTGATATATAATGCTTTGTCTTAAATTGTCATGACAATTCAAGTCTGCATGACCATGTAAAACGGCTCGTTTTACCCTATCCGGCAACAGTTTTCGCTTCATCATCGGCAGCGATTTCTCTGATTTCCGCTGCCAGTGTCCGGTACAGTTCCCGGTTCTCGTCACTCTCGATAAGAGGAGCCATCTGGTCTTTCCCGTCCTTGATGACATGCTTTGCCGCCTTCAGGAAACCGACCGCCTGCCGTATGGCGCTCTCGCTTTTCAGCGAGGGCAGGTCGGAAAACTGCAATGCCATCCCCACGCTGTACTCCTTCGCGGCGTGCATTCCGGCCACCAGCCGCAGGTCTTTCAGCACATAGAACGGGAGTGCCTGATGGACGGCACTCGTGTTTATGGAAACGAAACGGCGGATGCATTGTATGACTGCCTCCTTGTTCCCGCACCTAAGGTAATCCGCGAGAGGCCGCTCCTGTATCTTCTTCTTTCCTGCCGTCCGCTGTGTCTGCGGTGCCGTGCCGATACCGGATTCCGTTGTCTCGGTCTGATTGTTTTCGGTATCATTACCGCCCATCCTGTCCTTTACGGACTGCAACGCCCATTCGCCGATGCCGCCTTTCTCAATCGCGTCCTTCATGGCGAAGTGCCTGTCCCAGTCCTCCTGCGTGCGGAAGCCGTTCTTTATGGACACCTCGATAATCTGCCTGACGACAATGGAGCATCCCATCCTCTCGGCGTTCCCCGCTTTGGGATGTCCCGCCTGCCTGCTGACCATGTCCACCATCGCCTCGAAGCTCTTGCCGTAGTACAGCCAGCTCAATACAAGAGGGGCGGACAGGGTCACGCAATGTTTTCTCAGGCTCTGTCTGAAAATGTATTTCATCCTGCCCCAAAAGGAGGACGGAGGAGGGACGGAATCTTCTTCCCTCTGTTTCCTGTAAAGTTCTACGATCTGCTCCGGCACTGCGTTCTCCTTGAAATGGAGGTCTATGTTCCTAAAGCCGTCCGTGCTGTCGTCACACCATGACATCTGCCATTCCTTTTTGATGCCGGGCAGTTGTCTGAATATGGCACGGCATACGGCAAGGTACTGCACCTCGTTCCCGTCCGCCATCATTTTCGCGAAGCGGCGGTATTCTTCCCTGTGCGCGTCCTTCCACTGGAGGATGTCCGCCTTGAACTGTTCGTATGTCTGTTTCTGCCCGTCCATATTCATAACAGGTTGATATAAAAGGATAAGTGGAAAAGGGAAACTGTCAGTCCAGAAGGTTTACCAACTCCCTCTTCATCTCGTCGTCAATCTTGCGATACCGGGCAAAGGCACGGCTGCCCTCCGAATGTCCCGACATGGAGGCTATCAGGTTCGGGTCCTTGACCTGCCTGTATAGGTTGCCGATGAAGGTCTTGCGTGCCGTATGGGTCGATGCGACCTCGTACAGGGGTCTTGCCACGTCCTCTCTCGTCTTGGGGTCGAGGACAATGACCATGCGGTCGATGCCCACGTACTTGAGTATCTCCTTTATCTTCTTGTTGTAGCCGAAGTGCGAGAAACGGGGGAGCAGGGCGTTCTCCAGATCCTTGTAGCGTTCCAGTATCTCCCGTGCCTTCTGGTTGAGCGGTACACGCACCGTATTGGCATGCTCCATCTTCGTCTTCTGCGGGATGTACTCCACGAAGCCGTCCACGATGTTTGCCTTGGTCAGCCTGTTCAGGTCGCTCACGCGGCATCCTATCAGGCACTGGAACATGAAGATGTCGCGGTAGACGGGATAGGTAGGCCCCATGCCGCTCAGGTCGGCGTAGTACACCTTGTCCCGCTCTTCGAGTGTCAGGTAGAACGGGTCGCCGTACATCGGCCGGGCAATCTGGTACTGGTCAAACGGGTTGTTCCTTGTCAGTCCGCGCTTGATGCACCACTTGACGACTGTGCGGATGCGGTAGAGCGAGCCCGACATGCTGTTCTCGGAACGCCTCTGTCCGACATCACGGTGCTTCTCGTTCCGATAGAATACGGGATACATATCCACATATTTGTATTCCTCCTGCATCCACAGCTTGAAGTCCCTGATGTCGTCAGCCGTTATGGTATCAATACACAGGTGGAAGCCCCGCTGGTGCAGCACCTCGTGGCGGAAACGCTCGTAGCGCAGCACCTTGTTGAGATTGTCGAGGTGGTGCTTGCGGCTTTCGTCCGCAAGCGGTGTTTCCTCGATGTATTTCCGTATCTGGCACGAGAGCAGGTATTCGTCGGCCATGTTGCCGCCCCTCGCGTTGATGTTGGGATGGTGGTATTCCTCTATCAGGCTTTTGAGCCAGCTGCCGTCCACGCCCCTGTGGTACTCTTTCGTGATAAGGTGGGTGATCTGCTGCACGTCCTTGTCGAAGGCCATCTTCTTCTCCTCCGACACCAGAGCCACACGGGGCTTGTAGCCCTGCCTCTCCGGGCTCCAGTGGTTGGGGTTGATGGACAGTTCGCTTGCGGCCTTGATGTCCACGCCGCCGATGTCACGGACACGGAAATAGACCCGTGCCTGGTCGGTGATGTTGTTCTTGGCGGCGGTCTTCCGGATGAATGCGGTCACTTTCATATATATGTCCTCCTTTCTGTCTTAGTCTATCATTTCCACAAGCCTGCGCTTCATGTCATCGTCTATCGTGCGGTAGCGGCTGAACGCCCTGCTGCCCTCCACATGCCCCGACATGGAGGCGATAAGGTTTGGATCGGGCACCTGCCGGTAAAGGTTGCCCACGAAGGTCTTGCGTGCCGTGTGGCTGGTGGCTACTTCGTACAAGGGCTTCTGCACGGTGTTGTAGCCGTGCGTGTCGAGGATGGTGACCATCCTGTCTATGCCGCAACGCTTCAGCAGTTCCCGTATGCCGAGGTTATAGGTGTGTATCTGTCTGAACGGGAACAGCCTGTCGGAATTGGCATCGTAGCGTTCCAGTATCTTCAACGCCTTTTCGTGCAGCGGCACCCTGACGGTTTTCGCTTGGCACTTCTTTGTCTTCTGCGGTATGTATTCCAGAAAGCCGTCCTTGATGTTGGCCCTCGTGAGCCTGTAAAGGTCACCCACGCGGCAGCCGACATAGCAGTGGAACACGAAGATGTCCCGGATGACGGCCAGTTTCGGGTTGTCGCTCAAGTCCGCATCGTAGAGGATGTTCCTCTCTTCGGAAGAGAGAAAGAACGGGTCGCCGTAGATAGGCTCTTTGCAGCCGTAGAGCACATAGACCTCGTTGTCGGAATACTTCATCTTCTTGCACCAGTGTAGGAAGGTGCAGAACAGGTTCATGATGTTGATGACGGTCGTACCGGAAAGCGGCCTCGGTCTGTGGTTGATGAGCAGGCGGGGAGCGTAGAAGTCGGGATATTCCTGCCGCAGCAGGTATTCGTTCACCACATAATCCCGGAAAGCGTTCATCTGCTCCAGCGTGACGGTTTCCACGAAGAGGGTGAAGTCCGTCTCGCCCAGTATCTCCCGGCGGTAGTCGTGGTAGCGGGTCATCTTGCGCTCGAAGCGGACGATATGCTCCTTTGTCCTCTCCGCGCCGCCAAACTTCTCCAGATACTCGTGGACACGGGCGAGCAGGTTCGGGTGGTTCCGCTCGAAGGCGCGGGTAGGGTACAGCACATCCTCGATGACCTGCCTCATCCACCTGCTGTCCGCCTTGTCCGAAAAGGTATTCTCCGCCCGCTCGATGATGGCGGCGATCTGTTCCGGCAGCCGTTTCTGCTCGGCGGCAGGCACGGCTGTCGTGCGCCTGTAGCTGAGGGTATCGGAATCCCAGTACTTGTCCTGCACTTCAAGTGGGGAAACGACCTTTATGTCCACACTCTTATCCCTGACCCGGAAACAGATGTTCGAGGCCTCGGGGGAAGACTTTTTCAGATAGACGGTGACTTTCATCTGCGTTGCTTTTTCGGTTATGCGGCAAAGGTATAACAAATTCCCGTAAATGTTCCCATATATCCCGAAGAAACTTGCAACGGATTAAGATAAATTAAAATGTCATTCCCAAATCTGATACCACATAAAATACAGTATATCAACGGTTATATTTGCAGATGATTAGCTCTTTTTTTCATTTGGGGCTGTATCAGACTTCCCGAATATCACATATTGCAGTTCCACGCTTTCTTTGTACCATGCCGCGATATGTACCATCTGTAAATAGGCTGTTCTATGCCCAAACGGGAGACAGGTTTCTTGTGCACCTTACGGACATCCAGAGCATCAAACAGACGCTTACGGAGCGAGATTATCAAAATACGGGGGATGATCACGCGAGACAATATCACGGCTATAAAGAAGCCGGATAAGAGAATCAAGTGGTTTTGCATAATGTTATTGTTTTAAGATCTCATGCTTTTTATGAATTTCAGACAATGATTATTTCTTTTCGTTCTTTTTGAATCAAACCACCACCCCCATTTATTGAAATATTTAATAACAGAACAGATATGATACTTCAGTAGTTTGCGATTCTTGTATGACCCTTTCCCATATTCGTGAAAGATAGAAACAACGGGATAGTAAATGGTTTTAGCCACTTCACCTATACGACGGCATAAATCCAAATCTTCTGCATACATGAAAAAGCGTTCGTCAAACCCACCTGTACGTTTCAGCACATCCACACGCATAAACATAAAGCACCCCGAAAGAGAAGGCACTTCTATTATTTTGTCGTAACCGAATGCATGAAGTTCGAAACGCTCATCCCGTTTCTGCTGAATACCTTTGAATGGCAAAAAACGTCTGCCAAACAACTCCATTGGGGTGGGTAATAGTTTACAGAGATATTGAATTTCTCCAGTGGGGTAAAGCACTTTGGGCATCACCAAGCCACAGTCGGGATGATGATTCATAAATTCCTGCAATTCCTCGATTACCTTTCCTTCCCAATACATATCCGGATTAATCACAATGTGATAATCTGCATTTACTGCTATTGATTTCTGTATAGCTATGTTATGCCCATGTCCAAAACCAAGGTTATCACTATAAATGTAAACAATCTTTCGGGACATACTACTCAATTCACGCAAACTGTCATTAGAGGAGTTATCCACCAAATATAGTACATCAATATTTGAATGTACAATGCACTCCAACAAATGAGAAAGCTCATTTATTGGAGTATGATAGGCTACAATAGATGCTGTAATCATAATTTTATAAACACTCAATTTATAGCATACCCTCTTTCAAGGGGAATGCCAGTTTTGACACCCCCCCTTGCGCATAAAAAAGGCTGTGTCAGCGTTTTGACACAACCTCA
>UMDD01036076.1_pt1 | contig 26849 bp, 24 predicted proteins | sample 1964401 | NCBI WGS metagenome assembly UMDD01 (sample SAMEA4835985, study PRJEB28245) | human gut metagenome | biome: gut microbiome; material: fecal sample | place: Denmark | collected 2008
AGACGTCAGACTGCGGATATACGTGGTGAGGGTTCTGTGGTGCTTGGTTATTTTTTCTCCGAGGAAAACGGCCTCCCTTTTTCCCTCAAAAAAATAATTGTCGACCGGCCAGTGTTTTTTGTTTCCCTTTTTGTCATAATACCAGTCCTGTTTTCCCTGAGCCGTAAAAACGGGATGTTCGACGGAAAACACAAAACGGCCGCCGGCGGGCAGGATTTGCGCAACTTTCCGGCATATGGCGGCGAAATCTTCCACGTAATGCAACGCCAGGGAACTGATGACGACATCAAAAGAGTTCTCGGCAAAATCAATATCTTCGATGGCCGTTCTCCGGAATTTGACGTTGCCAAAGCGATTTTTTCCGGCGGCGGTTTTCAGCATTTTTTCCGAAACGTCGATACCGAGAACCTGTTTTGCCCCGTGTTCGGCCGCGTAAAAACAGTGCCAGCCGAAGCCGCAGCCAAGGTCCAGTACGCGTTTTTCCGCAAAATCGGGCAGCAGCTTTTTCAGTTCGTGCCATTCTCCGGCGGCTTTCAGTCCGTGAACGGAGCGGGGAAAAGCGCTGTATTTGGCAAAGAAGGTTTCGTCGTCATATTTGTTTTCGATCATTCCTGTTTTCCGTTAAATGTTCACTTTTTTGAAAAATCCGTCGTTTCTCCGGCTTTAAAATTATAGATCGGTTTGATGATTTTTTCGATTTCCGCGGTCGGTGCTATGTTGTTTACGATCTCGCTCATGTTTTTATAGGCCATCGGGCATTCGTCAAGCGTGTCGTCGTTGATCGAGGTGGTGTAGATGCCGGACATGGATCGTCTGAAGTCGTCCATGCCGAATATGCGTTTGGCCTGTACCCTGCTGTACAGACGTCCGGCACCGTGCGGGGCAGAGCAGTTCCAATCGGGGTTTCCTTTGCCGGTACAGATCAGGCTGCCGTCACGCATGTTTACGGGGATGAGAATTTTTTCGCCTTTCCCGGCCGAAACCGCCCCTTTTCGTAAAATCATAGCTTCCGTATCGATGTAATTGTGAATGGTGGTAAAGGAGTCGTCAATATGCAGCCCCAAAAAGGCGATTATGGCCTCAGCCATGGCTTTCCGGTTATATACGGCATATTTCTGAACAATCTTCATGTCGTGAACGTAATCGTCGAACAGCCGCCCCTCAAGATAAGCCAGGGCTTTGGGAACCTTTGTCGCGGCTTGTTTTTTTAATTCTGTTACGACCGATTGAATCTCCGTCCGGCGGCCTTCTTTTTTCAGCCTTTCTATGGTTTCGTTTATTTGGCAGAACGAATTGCCGTCAAGATTTTTTCCGGCTTCTTCCTGATAATATTCGGCCACCTGTTTTCCCAAGTAACGGCTTCCCGAGTGTATCACCAGATAAATGCGGCCGTCGTCGTCCCGGTCAACTTCGATAAAGTGGTTGCCTCCGCCGAGCGTGCCCAGGCTGTGAACGACTCTGTGCACGTTGATGCGGGGCAGGCACCTGAGCTCTTCAAGGCTGATGTTTTCAATATAAGGGTGCGGCGTTTGGCGGATGTTTATCCCGGCCGGAATTGAGGAACGAATAAAACCGTCAAGTTTTTCCGGGTCAATTTCCTTTTCCCGCAAAACGTAAGTTGCCATTCCGCAGCCGATGTCCACGCCGACGAGGTTGGGGACGATTTTGTCCTTGACGGTCATTGTCGTTCCGATCGTGCAGCCGGCGCCGGCATGGACGTCCGGCATGATACGGATCAGACTTCCCTGCGTAAATTCCTGATTGCACAGGGTTTTTATCTGCTCTTCGGCAACGGGGTCGATCGTGTCCGTAAAAACTTTTGCCGAGTTGAATTTTCCGTTTATTTGCTTCATGTAATGACCTTTAAACAATTTACCAATTGTATCTTATTCATAATAAATCGTTTTTTTCAATCTTTTGTTTGGAGAAAATGCGGTTTTAATTTTTTTCGGGAAGGGAGCCGGAAACGGTTGCTGTATTTGCCGGAGCCTGTTTTTATTTTTTGCAGAAACAACCTTCCAGGTGGTCGTCGACAAAACCGGTTGCCTGCAGAAAAGCATAACAGATGGTTGAACCGAAAAACTTAAATCCCCGTTTTTTCATGTCTTTGCTGAGGGCGTCCGACTCCGGCGACGAGGCAGGAATTTCGCTTAAAACGGTAAAGCGGTTGACAATCGGCCGGCCGCCGGGCAGAAACGAGACGATATACTGATAAAAACTGCCGAACTCTTTTTGTACGGCCAGGAAACATTTCGCGTTGTTGATTGCGCCGGCAATTTTCAGGCGGTTGCGGACGATGCCGTCAAATTTCATCAGTCGTTCAACGTCTTCCGCCGTCATTTGCGCAACTTTTACGGCGTCAAAATGATGAAAGGCCTTTTTGTATCCTTCGCGTTTTCGGAGGATGGTAATCCAGGACAAACCGGCCTGAGCGCTTTCAAGCAGCAAAAATTCAAACAGAACTTGGTCGGAGGTGACCTGTCTGCCCCATTCTTCGTCGTGGTAGCGGATATAAAGTTCGTCTGTTCCCGCCCAGCCGCAGCGGCCGTTTATAATGTCTTTCATTTTTTGATCCCGTGTTGCCGTACCGTTGCCTTTGGCGGCGGATAAAAAAATACCTGCCGCAAAAGGCAGGTAAGGTTGGTCGGCGACATCTAGGGAAAATCCCTACTTTGATACAGCCTCGTTTTCATTTAGATGAATTATAGCGATATAACGCTGAAAACACTAGGGCTTTCTCAATTTTTACAAACCATATTTTTACCTAGTGGGCTAATTTTCCACCCAGCGTGGACACCCACTCTTTTGTCGCGAATAGAGATCTTTCAGCATCAGCTTATCGAGTTCCGCATCCGCCAATAGCCGTTTTAATTTGGCGTTCTCGCTTTCCAGCTCTTTTAATCGCTTTGCTTCCGATATATCCATTCCGCCATATTTTGCTTTCCACTTATAAAAGGTCGCTTCGCTGATCCCGTATCCTCGGCATACCTCCGCTGTTTTTAATCCTGCCTCTTGGCTTTTTAATATCTTGATTATTTGTTCTTCACTAAAACGTTTCTTCATTGTCTGCTCCTCTTTTTTTATTCTAGCAGACTCTATTCCTTTTTGTCTCTGTTTTCGGGGAGAACCTCAACTCTTGTTTCTCATTTACAGGAATGATAGAATCAGGCAATTATTTGAGAGTATCGGGTCTTTATAATCATATCGTTCAGCTTCATATTAAAATATGAAGCTATAGTAATAATTTTTACGGAGATTAGAAAATGAAAGTAATGATTATGAGTGCAATATTAAGTGTAGGCTTAATGGCCGGAGCAAATGCAAAGGCTGTAGAAAATACCAATCCGTTCGGGCTGGTTTATGACGGAGCGATAACTGAAAACGTTGCCGGAAAAGTCAATATACATCCGATAACCTATAAATTACACGGTTTGGATATTGCCGCCAATGTTTATACCCCGGCTGATTATGATGCTACGAAAAGCTATCCGGCTATTGTTGTCGCCCATCCGAACGGTGGCGTTAAGGAACAGGTTGCAGGCCTTTATGCCCAGCGTTTGGCCGAAAATGGTTATATTACCATTGCCGCAGACGCTTCTTATCAAGGAGCAAGCGGCGGTGAACCACGCCATACGGATAAGCCGGCAAATCGGGAAGAGGATATTCACGGTATGGTCGATTTTATTTCACAATATCCGGGCGTAGATAATAACAGAATCGGCATTTTAGGAATTTGCGGCGGTGGCGGCTATACGATAAAAGCGGCACAATCCGACAAACGCTTAAAAGCCGTTGCCACTTTGAGTATGTTTAATTCCGGCCGTGTGCGCCGCAACGGTTATCAGGACAGCCAGCTTGACACGGTTCAAGAACGTTTGGCAAAAGCTGTTGAAGCTCGTGCGGAAGCGGTCAAAACAGGCAAAGAAAGATTAGTCGGTTCAATGGCCGGTATCAGTGATGAACAAGCAGAAAAACTGCCTTTTGACCTTTATCGTGAGGGTTTCAAATATTATCTCAGAACTTACGCTCATCCGAATTCAACTTTTGAATATACCGAAAGCAGTTTGATGGATTTGATGGCTTGGGACGCCACCAATCAAATTGAATTGATTAACCAACCTCTGCTGATGATTGCCGGCGAAAAGGCTGATTCTCTTTATATGACACAGGATGCCTATAACAAAGCGACCGGAACAACCGATAAAGAATTGTTCCTTGTTCCGAATGCGACACATATTCAAACTTATTATGTTCCTGAATATGTCAATGCGATCAGCGATAAATTGGTTAAGTTTTACGGTGAAAAATTGTAATAAGGAGCAAAGATATGAATAAATTGACAGCTTCTTTACTGGCGGTTTTGATGACGGCGGCTTGTTCTGACAATGATATTAAAATTGCCAAACAAGGCAGCTTTGCCGTTGGTGGCACAACAATCCAGCGGGACGGAACATATGATAATTCAAAGTTTGTCGGCTGGGCTGAACAGATTGAAACCGGACAAAGTTATCACGGCGACCACGCGTTTGTAAATTATCAGATACCTGCAAAAGCCAATAAATACCCGTTGGTCTTTATCCATGGATACGGCGGCTCCGGCGTTTGTTGGGAAATGACGCCCGATGATAGGGACGGTTTTTCAACCTTAATGCTTCGCAAGAAATACCCGACTTATGTGATGGATTTGCCGGGACGCGGCCGAGCCGGACGCACAACGGCTGAAAACCACACCAAGCCCGTGGCAGACGAAATGTTTTGGTTTGATATCTGGCGGATTGGCTTGTGGCCGAACTATAACGAGGGCGTGCAGTTTTCCAAAGACAAGGAATATATGGCGCAGTTTTTCCGCGAAATGACGCCGGATTTAAGCGACCACAAACAGGACATTCCGGCAATCAACGCTTTGGCAGATAAAATCGGCGGCAATGTTTTGGTTACCCATTCTGCTGCCGGTTATCCGGGGTGGGCTGTCGCGATGCAAAACAGCAATGTTAAAGGTGTGGCTGCTTTTGAACCCGGAGGATATGTTTTCCCTAAAGGCGAAGCTCCCGAGCCGATGCCGAGCTTAACCGGAACGTTAAGCGGTGTGGAAGTTTCTGACGAAGAATTTAAAAAGCTGACTGAAATTCCGATTGTCATTTATTTTGGCGATTACATTCCCGAAGAGCCGAGCAAAAACTTAGGCGATGAAAACTGGCGCGTTCGCTTGGCTATGGCAAGAAAATTTGTTGAAACCGTCAACAAACACGGCGGCAATGCCACGCTTGTCGAACTTCCCAAACTCGGCATTAAAGGAAATACACACTTTTTAATGCAGGATTTGAACAATGATGTTATTGCCGATTTGTTTGACAAATGGCTTAAAGAAAACAAATTAAAATAAGAATTTCAAACTCCAAGACAGACGTCAATCAGGTATTTTTTATCTGGTTGACGTTTGTTTTTGGCGGAGTGCCGAACATTCGCTTATATTCGCGGTTGAATTGACTGGCACTTTCATAACCAACTTCATAAGCCGCATTGGCCGCATCAAAGTTTTCTGACAACATCAATCTTTGCGCTTCATAAAGCCGCAGTTGCTTTTGATATTGCAACGGGCTTAAACTGGTTACTTTGCTGAAATGACGGTAAAACGAAGATTCCGCCATATTGAATTTTTGCGCCAATTTATCAATTTTTAAGGGTTCGCGATAATTTTCTTTCAGCCAGGCGATGGCATTGGCAATTTGGTTATTGTGTGAACCTTTGATATTGACGGAACGGAGAATATCCCCTAACGGCGAAGTCAACAAAAGGTAATGAATTTCCTTGATAATCATCGGGGCCATAACCTTTTGCCGTTCAGGCTGGTCTAAAAGAGAAATGAGGCGGTAAAACGCGTCTAAAATTGCTTCGTCGGCATCGGTAATTCCCATACCCCGACGAGCGGCATCTGCTTGCGGGTAGCTCCCTTCTCTTAAAAGTTCGCTGATAATATGGCTGTCCAAGTCCAAAATCAGAGTCATAAACGGCTTTTCGGGACTGGCTTCCACGATGCTGCCGACAGTCGGAATATCAATAGAGGTAACAACCAACTGGTTTTCATTATACGTAAACTTCTCCGAACCTAAGACGGTCTGCTTCTTTCCTTGCAAAACCACGATTGCCATCGGTTTGTAAAAACAATGCTGATTAAAAGTCGGGGCAATTCTGAGCGAAGCGCTAAATCCCTTAATACCGGTTTGCAGCATTCCCGGCGTAGGAAAAAGCTCTTGTACTCTTGTTTTTAACAAATTGCGTTTTTCTTCCAAACTGTTCATAAGCTCTCTCTTTCTTATAAAGATGATACAGGTAGTTCTTGATGATTGCAAGTAAAAAATGAGAGAAATAGGCAATTATTTGAGAGGATAAGGTCTGTAAGTTAAAAAAAACACAAGTTAAACTATATAATAGCCTGATAAAATTTATGGGAGAGAATAAATGAAAGTTTTATTGATTAACGGTTCGCCAAATAAAAACGGTTGTACTTACACGGCTTTGAAAGAAATCGCCGACCAGTTGGAAAAAGAAGGTATTGGTTCGGAAATTTATTATATCGGCACCGAAGCTATCCGCCCATGTATGGCCTGCCGTGCTTGTGCTAAGCTCGGCAAATGCGTTATCAACGACAAAGTTAATGAATTTGTTGATAAAGCCGCGGAATTTGACGGCTATATCATCGGTTCACCGGTACATTACGGTTCAGCTTCCGGTGTGGTTGTGCCATTTCTAGACCGTGCCTTTTTTTCGGCATTTATGGCCGGACGCTTGATTTTCCGCCACAAACCCGGCTCTGCCGTTGTCAGCGCCCGTCGTGCCGGTACGACGTTTAGCATAGACCAACTCAACAAATATTTTCAAATTGCCGAAATGCCGGTTATTTCCGGTCGTTATTGGAATATGGTTCACGGTGCAAACGCTGAAGAAGTCAAACAGGATAAAGAGGGAATGCAGAATATGCGCATTCTGGCTAAAAATATGGCTTATCACTTAAAATGCAAAGAAGCCGCGGCTAAAGCCGGTATTTTGCCGCCGGAAGCCGAACAAATTGAGTTTACCAATTTTATCAGATAAAGGAGCCGACTATGTTTAAAAAAATTCTAACTTCATTTATTTTGGGAGCAATGCTTTTTACAGGAGAAAATGCCATGGCTGAAACAGCTTTGAACGCCAAACAAAAATCCATCGCAACTGTCGCTTCTTATGCCGCTCGCGGCAATCAGAACGGTTTGAAACAAGCCTTGATTGAGGGACTGGATGCCGGTGTTTCGGTAAACGAATTTAAAGAAATTTTGGTGCAGACCTATGCTTATTGCGGTTTCCCGAGAAGTTTAAACGCCTTAAATACGCTTATGCAGGTTACAGAAGAAAGAGGCAATAAGGATGAGCTGGGCAAACTTCCGAGCGCCAAACCGGAAGGAGCAAGCCTTGACTATGGCACGGAAAATCAAACAAAATTGGTCGGTCGTCCGGTCGAGGGAAAAATTTATGAATTCGCTCCGGCGATTGACGAGTTCTTAAAAGCTCATTTGTTTGGCGATATTTTTGCCCGCGATAATGTTGATTGGCAGACCAGAGAATTAGCTACAATCGCTATGCTGGCCTCAATAAATAACGTAACCGCTCAGCTTAACAGCCATATTAACGTTGGCAAACACAACGGTTTGACAGATGAACAAGTTACGGAAATCTTGGAAATCGCCGATAAAACCGGGGTTGAAACCGTTTTATTCGGATTGGGCGAAGAAAATACCGCTTATGCCAAATATTTTATCGGTAAAAGCTATTTACAGCCGATGACAAAAGACGGAATCAGTGCTTCAAATGTTACTTTTGAACCGAAATGCCGCAATAATTGGCATATCCATCACAAAACCGGACAGACTTTGTTTGTTGTTTCCGGCCGCGGATGGTATCAGGAATGGGGCAAACCGGCGCAAGAACTTAAAGCCGGTGATGTTGTTAACATTCCTGAAGGAGTGAAACATTGGCACGGTGCTGCAAAGGATAGCTGGTTTACGCATATTGCCATCAGTGTTCCAAACGAGGGTGCGATCGCAGAATGGCTTGAGCCAGTTGAGGATGAAGAATACAACAAACTGAAATAAAAGGAGGAATTTATGAAGAAAATTTTTACGATATTTGCGCTGGTTGCCGGCCTGTTTTCAACAAACAATACCCATGCGCAAATCAATGAGGGAACAAACACCATGGAAAACAAAAAAATCTTAGTCGCTTATTATTCGTACAGCGGCAACACCAAAGAGGTGGCAGAAGCAATTCATCAAAAAGTCGGTGGCGATATTTTTGAAATCAAAACAACGGGAACATATCCCGATGATTACAAATCTATGACAGAACAAGCAAAAAAGGAAATCGAAGATGGTTATCGTCCCCAATTGACAACATCTGTCGCCGATATCTCGCAATATGATGTCATTTTTCTTGGTTCACCGATTTGGTGGGGAACAATTACGCCGCAAGTTAGTAGTTTTATAGAAACCTATGATTTGAGCGGTAAAACCATTATTCCGTTTGTTACACACGGTGGTGGTGGAAAATCTCACTCATTTACGGATATAGCCATCCAGTGCAAAGGCTGTAATGTTGAACAAAATGGGTGGAGCAGCTATGGTAGCATAACTATTGGTTTGGATAGATGGTTGGCAAAGGTAAAGGAATAAACCATGGACAGACCTTATATAATTTGCCATATGTTGGTTTCTTATGACAATAAAATTACCGGCGGTTTTATGTTTTCTCCCGAAACGTCAGGATTGATTGGCGAATACGGACGTATTGATCGGGAGTTTAATGCCCAAGCGTGGCTTTGTGGCAAAACGACTATGGAAGAGTTTACCGGTGGTCTGCAACCTGATGGCACAATTAAGGCGAAATTTTCAAAAGAAGATTATGTGGCTAAAAAAGATGTCGGACAATATGTCGTGGTTACCGATGCTATGGGTGAGATTGGTTATGCTAAACCTTATCTGGAAAAAGGCGGACGCAAATCGTACATCATTGAACTTTTAACTTATGGTGTTAGCGATGAATATGTTGCCTATTTGCGAAAAATGGGTATTTCTTATATTTTTGCCGGAGAAAAAGAGCTAAATTTGGCTTTAGCTATGCAAAAACTTAAATCTTTGTTTGGCATTAAACTTCTGGTTTCTCATGGCGGTGGTTATACCAACGGCACATTCTTGAAAGCCGGATTGATTGACGAACTGAGTCTTGTTCGCGTACCGCTGGTTGAAGATAACGACAAAGAAGTTTCTCTATTTGGCAAAGAAGAAGTCCCGCAATCGCTGTTTGAGCTCAAAAGTGCTGAAAAACTAGGAAACGGCGGCGAATGGCTGAGATATTTGATTAAATAGGAGTGGGCAATGAAATACCGTAAAATCGGAGATTTGGAAGTATCGGCAGTCGGTTTGGGGTGTATGGGTATGAGCCACGCTTACGGTGAACCGGCGGATAAAAAAGATATGACAGAATTGCTGGCTCAAGCTGTTGATATCGGCTATACTTTTTTTGACACGGCAGAAATATACGGCACGCCCGAAAATCCGCACGAAAATGAAGAAATTGTCGGAAGTGCTTTGAAAAAATACCGCAACAAAATTGTGATTGCCACAAAATTCGGTATTACTTTTGACAAGACAAGTTCTGTCTTGCCTTATCCTTTGGTTCCGGACTCTCGACCTGAAGAAATTGTTAAAGCCGTTGAGGGTTCGCTCAAACGGTTACGGACAGACTACATTGACCTTTATTATCAGCACCGTTCTGACCCAAATGTACCGATTGAAGAAGTTGCCGGTGTTATGCAAAAACTGATAGATAACGGGAAAATTCTGCATTGGGGCTTATCTGAGGCTGATGAAGAGCATATTCGCCGAGCGCATAAAGTTTGCCCGTTAACGGCAATTCAAAATCGTTATCATATGATGTACCGCAATTATGAAGCTCTGTTTCCAACTTTGGAAGAATTAAATATCGGGTTTGTACCGTTTTCGCCATTGGCCAATGGTTTGCTCTCGGGAAAATATAATGCGGAAAGCAAATTTAACGAAAAAGGCGACTATCGGGCAGTTATGCCGCAGTTTCAAAAGGAAGCCTATGAACAAAATCGGGAACTGTTAGCCCTTTTACATAATATGGCGGAAGAAAAGAACGCTACGCCGGCACAAATTTCGCTGGCTTGGATGATTTGCAAAAAGCCTTGGATTGCTCCAATTCCCGGAACACGTAAACTGGAACGGTTGGTTGAAAATGCCGGTGCCGCCGACATATTGCTTTCAGCTGAAGAAGTACAACAAATTGACGAGGCTCTTGATGAAATGCAGATGTCTGCGGTTTATGGCGGAGCAAGAACAAGTTCGCATAATGACAAACAGGCTTAACAAAATCTACAGCATATTACTGGCAGGGATATTTTTCTCCTTGCCGGTTACTGCGGAAGAAAGTAATAATGAAATGTTTTCAGAGCAAAATACGGTCGGAGATATTTTAAAAACGCCGGAGTTTAAAGGTTTTGCCAAGAAACTTCTGCCTTGGGACGATGAAAGCAGGAATAATCCGGAAGTAAAAATAAGTGAAATCGGCCGGCTAATGCCTTACCACAACAATATTGTCCCAGCAGATATACTGGCTTCGTTGAACTATTTGTTAGCCGAAATAAGACAAGGGAAACAAGTTTTTTATGAAATCTACCCCGAGCAGGATAAACAGCGGGAAAATACCGGAATATTCTTTTTTCGCGGCAAGCCAGATGCTCCTTTTGCCATTATTTGTCCTGGCGGCGGTTTTTCTTATGTCGGTTCTTTGCACGAGGGTTTTCCTTTGGCTTTAGAATTAAGCAAACAAGGTTATAATGCGTTTGTTATCAAATATCGGAGTGGCTCGCCTGATTGGGCAATGCAAGATTTGGCCACCGCTATCAGTTATATTTTTGCAAAAGCTGAAGGACTGCAAATATCCACGGATAATTATTCAGTTTGGGGTGGGTCGGCAGGTGCCAGAATGGCTGCTTATATCGGTTCTTATGGTGTTAATGCCTTTGGTGGCGATAATCTACCAAGACCAGCCGCAGTTATTATGGCTTATACCGGACACGGTGATTTTACATCTCAACAGCCACCGACATTTATGGTTGTTGGCGAAAATGATTGGATAGCCAATCCCCTAGCGATGAGGCACCGAGCGGAAAGCCTTACTAACGCAGGCATTAAAACAGAATTTCATCAATATCCCAACCTTGGACACGGTTTTGGCTTGGGAACAAAGACTTCTGCCGCCGGTTGGCTTGATAAAGCTGTTAAATTCTGGGAAAATATTATTTAATTAAATTAGCTACCAACAGATATCCGCTATCAAGAACCTGAAAAGAAAAAACGCGAAACTGATGCACACTTTCAGCAATGATACAAAGAATGGAAAGAAAGATGTGCTGAAACCGAGTATGAATGCTGGGTCATTGTCTCAAGAAATAAAAATGGCTCTTGTGCTTATGAAAAGGTTAAATTCATTCCTGAATATGACAAATATACAGATTGGGATAACGAATATTGTTATTGACCTTTGCTTATGACATTTTTTGACATCAATTTAATTGACATTCGAAATTGATTTAATGTATAATCATTCCGCTATTAGTAAAAATGGAGCCGGAACATGTATAAAAAAACGCAGACGCTCAATGACCTGATTTTGTGGATGCAGGACACAGATGACGGCGTTTCCCTTAAAGACATCATGGAAAAGTATGATGTCTCTCTCCGGACAGCGGTTCGTATGAAAGATTCCATCGCCGATAAATACCCTCAATTAAAAGAAATTAACGGTCGTTATAATACAAAACGTTGGTATTTACCTAAAGGTACCGGCCGCGAAATGGTCAATTTTTCTATGGAAGAGATCCATGCCCTACAAAATGCATCCAAACTTTTATCATCAAAAAGCATGCTAGATGCGCATTACGTTGATACAGTTTTACATAAAATAAAAGCCATCATCGGTAAAGATGCCACAAACAGAATAGAACCGGATGCTGAGGCACTTTTAGAAGCTGAGGGATATGCGTTCCGACCCGGACCGAAGATTATCATCAATACAGAACACTTAAAACAGCTCCGGTACGCAATTATTGCGTGCAACCGCATTAAAATAAAATACGATTCTGAGCACAACAAGGACTGGCGTGAGCTATTCCCTTATGGATTTTTGTATGGCAACAAGCACTATTTAATTTCTTGGGATCCAACAAAGCGCAAGATGTGTCATTTTAATTTGAATAAAATAAAGGAAATTGAAGTCTTAAATACATACTTCAAGCGCGATCCTCATTTCTCGCTTAAGGAATTCAGCGAACAAGCCTTTGGCGTTTATCAAGAAAAGCCATTTGATGTTGAGTGGCTGTTTGATGCAGAAGTTGCAGATTCCGCGGCCCAATATACTTTTCATCCGAAGCAAGAAGCAATCCGCAATCCGGACGGTACGTTAACCGTTAAGTTCCGGGCTGGCGGCGCACGCGAGATGGACTGGCACCTTTACACCTGGGGTCGCCACGTTAAAGTAATCAAACCGGAAGATTTTGATAAAAGAAAGAGGTTAAAATAAATGCCAAAAATTGATCATAATTTAGACTATAAACTTGATAAATTTGGAATCATATGCGAAGTTAGCAGAAAAAATGGAGTTTTTTATGAATAATGTAGATTTACTTTGGGATGACAATCCAATTGATATAACCTCTGATGCAAACTTTATCTGGGGTATCGCTAACAAACTACGCGGCACCTATATGCCGGATAAATATGGAGATGTCATTATCCCGATGACAATTTTGCGCCGTTTAGAGTGCGCTCTTAAACCTACAAAAAAAGAAGTAGTTGCCGCATACGAAAATAATCCGACATTGCCACCGCAAAAATTAGAAAAGCTGGCCGGTTATCAATTTTACAACATCAGCCACTACACACTTAAAGAATTGCAAAATGAGGCTGATAAACTGGCCGAGAACTTCATCAATTACATCGAGGGTTTTTCTGCTAACGTTCAAGATATTATGAAGCAATTAAAATTGGCTGAGCACATTAAAACGATGGATGATGGTGGCTGTTTACTAACTGTTGTCAAAGCGTTTTCAGAGCTTGATTTGGACCCGGCAACATATGACTCCATAAAGATGGGATATATTTTTGAAAACTTAATCGGTCGCTTCTTCCAAAACGTTGATGCCGGACAATATTATACCGGCCGCGACATAATTAAATGTTTAGTCTCTATCCTAACATCCGAAGGAAGTGATGACATTTTTGAGGACCACAAGGTTATTACCGTTTGTGATCAAGCCTGCGGAACCGGCGGTATGCTTTCCACCGCATATTCATACTTGAAGCACGTAAATACAACTGCAGATGTACGCTTGTTTGGACAGGAATTTATGGGTGTATCTTATGCCATCGGTTTGGCAGAAATGTTAATTAAAGGTCAAGATGCGCGTAATTTCCGTCATGCTGATACATTCAAAAGCGATTGTTTCCCGGACACAAAAATGCGTTTTGTTATCGAAAATCCGCCTTTTGGTACGCCATGGAGCGGTAAAGATGCAAAAGAAGGACAGGAGAAAGCTGTTAAGGAAGAATTTGATAAGGCCGCAACCGGAGAATCCCGTTGGGGTGCCGGTTTGCCATCCGGTGGTGATTCGCAATTAATTTTTATGCAATCGGCAATTGATAAAATGGATGACAATATCGGTCGAGCCGCCATTATTGAAAACGGGTCACCCTTGTTTACCGGTAGCACAGCCTCGGGCGAAAGCCAAATCAGACGTTGGATATTGGAACATGACTTGATTGAAGCGATTATCGCCTTGCCGACAGATTTATTTTACAACACCGGCATTCAAACTTATGTATGGATATTGTCTAAAAACAAACGGCCGGCTCGCAAAGGAAAAATACAGTTAATTGATGCTTCGGGCATATATCATAAACTACGCAAAGGTATAGGTTATAAGAAAAATGAACTGTCCCCTATGGATAGAAAGAAAATTACCGAACTTTACACTAATTTTGAAGAAAATTCATTGGTTAAAATTTATGACAACAAAGAGTTCCTTTATCGAGAATATACAGTTATGCAACCACTGCAAAGAAGTTATGGCATAACAAAGGAACGTATTGAAAATATGCTTCAAAAAGGTGTCCTTTCTTCCATTTACGATGAAGGCAAAGTTTTTGAATGGGAAAACTCACTGGATCCGTTGGACGACAAAACGAAAAAGAAATTGCAATCATTTTATGATAATAAACCTCTGTATGATTCAGTTTTACAAACATTAAATGACAACGTTTCTGACAAGGTATTTTATTCTTTGGATGAATTTGAGCCGTATATTAAAAAAGTCATGGCTGACTTTGATAAAAAACTGGTTAGCAAAATAACCGACGGCCTGTCGCTAATGGATAAGAAGGCAGAAATCCAAACCGATAAACATGGCGATATTTTGTATGACAAAGATACTAAGGATACCGAAATCGTTAAGTATGAAGAGACAATTCAAGATTACATGAACCGCGAAGTGTTGCCGCACATTCCTGATGCTAAAGCATTTTTTGAAGGAAGAAGCGAAATTGCAACCTTTGAAGAGGATCGTGGTCAAAAGAATATCAAAATCGGTGCTGAGATACCGTTTACCAGATATTTTTACAAATACTCCGAGCCTGAACCAAGCGAGAAGTTAGCACAAGATTTCCAAAATTTGGAAAATCAGGTTAGAAACAAAATTAACGAGCTGTTTTGAGGTATAGCATGATGCGAGAAATGAAAGACAGCGGTATTAAATGGGTCGGTCAAATTCCTTTAACTTGGAATATTGTATCGAACAGATATCTTTTTGATATTTCAAAGCGAATTGTTTCAGATTCAACAGGTTATCAACTCCTTTCGTTAACAACAAAGGGGATTAAAGAAAAAGACCCTGAAGATACTAAAGGAAAAGTTCCAGAAAACTATAATGGTTATCAGGTCGTAGAACCAAACGATCTTGTAATGTGCCTTTTTGACCTAGACTGCTCCGCAGTTTTTTCAGGTTTAAGTAAGTATCGCGGAATGATTTCTCCTGCTTATAAAGTATTAAAAATAAATCATAAAGAAGCAACAGAACGCTACTACAATTATTGGTTCCAATTTGTAAGTAGTGAGAGATTTTATAAGCAGTATTCGAAAAGTTTAAGATATACTGTTAATTCTGATGAGTTTGAACTGCTTAAATCTGTTGTTCCTCCGTTGGAAGAGCAGAAGAAGATTGCTGACTTTTTGGATAAGAAATGTGGGGAAATTGATTCAATTTCACAAGATGTGCAAAAACAAGTTGAAGTATTAGAGGAATACAAGCGATCAGCAATTATTGAGGCTGTTACTCATGGCCTGAACCCATCAGCCCCGATGAAAGACAGCGGCACAGTTTGGCTTAACAAAATTCCTGAACACTGGACTACTAAAAAGGGAAAGTATATCTTTAAGACAAGAAACACCAAGGGTAATTCTATTAATTTAGAGCTTTTATCACCAACACAAAAATTTGGCGTAATTCCACAAAGCAAATATGAGGAATTGTCTACTCAGGTTACAGTGAAGGTTAATGAACGAACAAATTTGATGTCATTCAAAACAATCCACAAAGGGGATTATTGCATTAGTTTAAGAAGCTTCGAGGGCGGCTTTGAATTCAGCGATTATGAGGGTGTTGTGTCACCTGCTTATACTGTATTTTATCCAGCTGTAAAGGTTGATAGAGGGTATTATAAATATTTATTCAAAATTAGGCCGTTTACTGCTGAAATGAATTCTTATTCTTTAAGCCTTAGAGACGGAAAACCAATTTCATTTGACGACTTTGGAAACACATTGATTCCAATCCCCCCGCAGGCAGAACAAAAAGAAATTGCTGATTATTTAGATAAAAAATGCAGTGAAATTGATTCCATCATTGCAGATAAAAAGGCTCAGCTTGAAACAATTGAGAAATACAAAAAATCTCTGATATATGAATATGTAACCGGCAAAAAGGAGGTTATTAATGAGTAAGGTTTTAACGGAAAAACAATACCAACGCTACATTATTGATTATTTAGTTGAAAACAACGGATATATAGAACGTTCAGATGATAATTTTGACCGTTACTACGCAATGGATAAAGAGTTATTCTTCAAATTTTTGAATGAAACTCAGCCGGATAACGTCACAAAATTAAAGAAAATTTATAAAGATAAATTTGAAGAAACCATAATTAACGTTGTTAATAATCAAATCACAAGCACTACAAGCTCTTTGCTTGAAACATTAAAGCGCGGTATTGAACTGTCAAATGTCAAACTGACCTTAATATACACTCAACCGGCAACATCGTTCAATAAAAAGGAAAATGAAAACTATAAAAAGAATATCTTTTCCATTGCTGAAGAAGTTTATGCCAGGGATGGAGAACGGATTGATTTAGTCATCTTTTTGAACGGTTTTGCCATTATATCTTTTGAATTAAAATGTAATGCTTCCGGCCAGAATTATGAAAACGCAATCAGCCAGTACAGGACAGATAGAAATCCTAAATCTCGTTTGTTCTTATTTAAGGCCGGATGTATCGTCAATTTTGCGATGGATTTGGAAGAATGCTACATGGCCACAAAATTATGCGGTATGTCCACTTTCTTCTTGCCATTTAATAAAGGAAACGGTGTCGGTATTGATGCCGGCAAAGGCAATCCGTTAAATGAAAATGGTTTCGGTGTTTCCTATATGTGGGAGGACGTCTTAAAGAAAGACCATTTAATTGAAATTCTTTCAAAGTTTGTCTTTGTTGAACGCCTCGAGCAAAAAGATGGTAACAAGAAAAAGATAAAAGAGACCATTATATTCCCAAGATACCATCAATTGGATTGTATCCGGAGGACATTGGCTGATGTGCATGAAAATAAAACATCACAGAATTATTTAATTCAGCACAGTGCAGGTTCCGGCAAAACCTATACTATTGCATGGTTGGCGCATAGATTAGCTTCGTTCCACGACAGCGATAATAACATCATCTACGATAACATCGTTATTGTAACCGACAGGGTTGTTGTTGACAGGCAATTGCAAAAAGCTGTATCCGCCATTGAGCACAAAGTCGGATTAATTAAAGTAATGGATGAAAAATGTTCTTCCAATGACCTGAAGGATGCATTAGAAGGTAATACTAAGATTGTTGCAACGACAATTCAAAAGTTTTTATACATTGCCGATATTGTAAAGGGCCTGAAAAATAAGAAGTTTGCAGTTATTATTGATGAAGCGCATTCATCAACTTCTGGCAGAGATATGGCCGCAGTTACAAAGTCGTTAGGCTCCGATGTAAATGAACCCACAGATTTTGATGCCGAAGACATGATCATGGATGAGATTTGCAAACACGGAAAGCAACCAAACGTATCAATGTTTGCTTTCACAGCCACACCTAAACCGACAACTCTTGCCGTTTTCGGTAGAGTAAATACCAATGGCGAATATGAGGCATTTCACCTGTATTCCATGAAACAGGCCATTGAAGAAGGCTTTATTCTGAACGTACTACAGAGTTTCACGCCTTATGAAACATTTTATAAAATAAACAAAGAAATTGAATCGGATCCGCGATTTAAATCAAATAAAGCAAAAAAGAAAATAGCTCGCTTTGCAATGCTTCACGAAACAAATATTGCCCAAAGAACAGAAATCATTATCGAGCACTTCAGAGAAGTCGTCTTAAAAGAACAGCCTTGGGGAAAAGCAATGGTTGTTACAAGTTCCAGGGCCGAAGCAGTCAAATATTATGATGCTTTCCAAAAGTATGTGGAAGAACACGAATACCATGACGTACATCCTTTGGTTGCTTTCTCCGGTAAAATAACCGAGAAACAGCTGGGCATATCCGATGATACAGAAAAATACTATACGGAATCTTCCATAAATGGTTTCAGCGAGGACTATACCCCGGATAAGTTTGATAAGGAAAATTATCAGGTTTTGCTTGTCGCCAATAAATATCAGACAGGCTTTGATCAACCTAAATTGTGTGCTATGTATGTGTTAAAGAAACTCAGAGGCATTGCCGCTGTGCAAACCTTATCACGCTTGAACCGAATTTGCCCACCTTACAATAAAAAAGTTTTTGTTTTGGATTTCGCAAACGGTATCAAGGATATAGAAAAAGCCTTCAAACCTTATTATACCTCAACGATCCTGTGTAATACGGTAACACCGGAGCTTGTTTATGAAATTGATGAAAAAATTGATAGCTATAATCTGTTTAGCGTTGACGATGCTATAAAAGCAAATACTATCTTCTACTCGGACGAGTATTCAGACAAGCAAAAAGAGGAAAAGATAACATTCCTGTTATCAAAGGCTAAAAAGGAATTTAATAACAAAGACGAAAATGATCAAAGAGAGGCATATGTTACGCTTCGCAGATTTGTGCGTTTTTATGAATTCTTGCTTCAGGTTTCTTCTTTTAGTGACACTAACCTTCACAAAAAATATAACTTCATTGTTTGGTTGTTGCCGTATCTCAAAACGGGTAAATCCGGAGATGGGTTCAATTTGAAAGGCATGATTCAGGCCAGCAATTTCTATCAGAAAAAAGGACAGGAAACGAAAGTTAAGATAATTGAAGCTGATCCGAAAGTAGCATTGCCAACAGCCGAAACATTCAATTTATCCGAAGACGAAGAAAAAAGGCTTTCGGATATCATAAAAGAAGTCAACAGCCGAACTGGCAAATCATTTGATAATGATGTGGCATTTAAGGCCGCCTTACAAATAAGGGATTTATTGAAAAAAGATCCGGATTTGATCGCCAGCGCAAAGACAAACCCATTAAAGGATTTCAAATTTCCTTTCTATGAAAAATTGGATGATGCGTTGGTTGATGGTCTACAGCAGAATCAAGAGTTCTTTACAATGCTCTTAAAGAATTCAGACATCAAAAAAGAAGTGCTCGGCATATTCTTGAAAAGCATTTATAAAGACCTGAAAAAATAGGACTAGATGAGAAAAGTTGAAATTTTCTATTAAAATTCGGATTAATATGAATAACAAGCAAAAAACAAGGTAAAATAATATTTTGAAAGTGTGAAGATGTACTTAGATAGTTCTCATGTTAGTTGGTTAGTTAAAGTAGACCCTATAACAACAAGCACTGGTTCTACAATAGACATTTATGAATTCAGGCATACAAATGATGAGAAAATATTATCTAAATGGGCTAAGCATTTTAGAAATCATTATTGCCTCGATGAACAAATAGATATTTTGAGAAGTGGTACAAAAAAAAGTAGAGCGGATTATTTAAAAGACATGAAATTTCCTTCAAATGATGGCTTTGGACCGGGAACAAAGAGTGGAGATTTTACAGAAATTTTAATCGCAGATTATTTAGAATTTATATTATCTTATTGGATCCCTAATAGGTGGAAATACTCTTATAAAGATATTCCTAACGAATCAAAAAAAGGTGTTGATGTTATTGGTATTTCACTTAATCAAGATAACCCACTAAATGATATTCTTGCAATCTATGAGGTCAAATCACATTTTTCAGAAAAAAAGAATAGATTACAAGATGCTGTGGACGATTCTATAAATGATAATATGAGAAAAGGATTCACACTAAACGCCATTAAACAACATTATGTTGAAAAAGAGAACATGCAAGAAGCTAAAAAAATTGAACGTTTCCAAAATATAAATGATAATCCGTATGTAGAAAAATTTGGAGCAGCTGTCGTCGTAGATTCTACTCTATTTGATATCGAGGTTATTAAACAAACAAACACATCAAATCATCCTAATAATCAATTACTATCTCTCATAGTTATAACAGGTTCTAATATGAAGAAATTAATAGCAGATTTATATGAAAGAGCCGCCAATGAAGCCTGAATCAAAATCAAAACATTTACTCAAAATTATAAAATCACAGGCTAAAATGTGGGAGTATGATTTACCTAAAGATGATCATAATGTTAATTTTCCAGCAGATCCCTCAACATTATTTCCTCTTACCATTGGTCTACTTGGCGATCTATGTAGAAAAATAAATAAAGGAGAAGAAATAACAGATTTTGATAAATTATTTTCTCCTCAATTTTTTGATGCTTTTATTAATGCAAAATTCGATACTAAAATAAATGATTGTCTTTTTTTGTTAGGGGCTTCGGCATTTTATCTTGCAGATATGCCAGGGAATGCTGCTGTTCTAGCACATAAAATTTCTTCAAATTTATTTATAGATGCAGAACAATTGGAGTTACTACTGCGACAGATTTTAATAGAAAATTTAGAAACTCTTCCAGAACTAGAATCTCCACATAAGCAATTTATCAGAAATATAAAAGAGCAATATTTATTTTATTTTAGTACAGGAGAGAATGTAGATGAACTATTTATTTCTACAAATAAACTAAGAGAAAACGTTTATGAGTTTTCTAACCCAATTAGCCTATTAATAGCAGATATTATTAGTGCGGTTGTTCGCAAAAAAGTAGCAAATTCTACTTGGAACTTATTACCTAAATATTCTAATCTCTCTGTAGATGTATGGAAACCTACACTGAGAAATGATAATTTTATCAAAGAGCTATGGCCTGCCCAAATTCTAATAGGTGAAGCTGGATGTTATAGAGGAAATTCTGCCGTTATACAGATGCCAACCAGCGCAGGAAAAACAAAATCAACAGAAATAATTTTAAGAAGTGCATTTTTATCTGATAGAAATGTAAAATTAGCAGTAATCGTTGCTCCATTTTGCGCTTTATGTCATGAAATAAAAGATTCTCTTAATGCGGCTTTTAGAGATGGTTTAGCAAATGTTTGTGAGCTTTCAGATGTTCTTCAAATGGACTTTATGCAAGAATTAGCAGGATTATTTGAAGAGACACAACTAATTCAACATTATATTTTAATTCTTACTCCAGAAAAAATGCTTTATATTTTACGCCATCTTCCTGATTTAGCGAGTAAGATTGGGCTAATTATATTTGATGAGGCACACCAATTTGATAGTGGAAAAAGAGGAATTACATATGAATTATTACTTACCGAACTGAAAATGTTATTATCATCCTCAATACAAAAAATTTTAATTTCAGCCGTAATTTCCAACGCTGAAGATATAGCAGAATGGTTTAACGGAACAAAACTTGTAGTTCGAGGAGAAAATTTAACTACAATACCAAAATCTATTGGCTTTACACATTGGTCAGATAAAAAAGGGCAAATAAGTTATCGAGATAATACAAATATAGATAAAGAAGAGTTCTTTGTCCCTAGGGTTATTGATGAAATTATACTAGAGAAGAAAGGTAAAGAGCGCAAGAATAGAGTCTTTCCTAGAAGAAATGATAGTTCCTCTATTTCTTTATATTTAGGATTGAAACTTGTTAAAAATGGAACAGTTGCAATATTTTGCGGACAGAAAAAGACTGCAAACAAGCTTTCTAAGATACTTACAGACGCATTAGAAAGAAATATGCGGCTAAAGATGCCAGTAGATTATTCAGATAGGGATGAGATAACCGCTTTATATAATCTTCAATCGGAAAATCTAGGCAATAATACCGACATCGTTAAATCAGCAGAAGTTGGAATATTTCAACATCACGGAAATATTCCACATGGTATAAGAGTGGCTATAGAATACGCTATTAAAGAAGAACTTGCAAAATTTGTTATTTGCACATCTACATTAGCTCAAGGAGTGAATTTGCCTATTCGTTACCTGATTGTTACGAATAGTCGTCAAGGTGAAAAACAAATAAAAGTTCGAGATTTTAATAATTTAATTGGACGTGCAGGTAGGTCTGGAAAGCATATAGAAGGTAGTATATTATTTGCAGATAACACTTTATATGATGAAAGAATGAGTGTCCGTTGGAGATGGCAAGAAACAAAAAAATTACTTGATATATCAAAAACGGAAAACTGTACAAGCAGTTTGTTGGATTTGTTTTTACCTATTGAAAGTGATGATGGGAAAAAAATTATAAATATAAAAACATTAGATTTAGTAAAGTTAATTTTAGAAAAAAATGTTAATGAATTGATAAATGATATAAAAAATCAATTTGGAAAAGATGGATTTTACGAAAAAATAGGACAACAGCTAACTTATAAAAAAGAACAAATAAATGCTATTGAGAGTTTTTTGCTATCTGAAAAATCAGGTAATCATATATCTGCTGGAAGTAAAACTCCCATAGAGTTAGCCTCTCAAACATTAGCCTACCACATATCCGATGATACAAAACAAAGAGAAATTTGTGAAGTCTTTAATGTCATTTCGGATAGCATTGATAAGAGGGTAATATCAAGTGATAAACAAAAAATATATGGAAAAACTTTATTAGATTTTGAATCGTTGGAAAGAATAGAAGCTTGGATTGAAAATAATATAACTCTTATAAATACCGCGAATAATTCTTTCGAGATGTTAGATATTTTATGGGGCATAATATCGCAAGATTTAAATCATGATTTAGCCAATAATATTGAATTAGTAAAATATTGGATATCTGGTATATCTTTTTTTAAAATAGCTGAAAAACTAGAGAAATCCGTTGATTTTATTGTAGACCTACTTGAAAATAAATTAGCATTTGAAACATCTTTGGTTTTTGGTGCAATTATAGATATAGTTTCAGGTATTGATGGAATTACAGAAAACGCAAAAAATTTAATCAAATTATTGCAACAACAAATAAAATATGGGCTTCCAGACAAAATAGAAATTATAATTTATGAGTTGGGGTTTGTAGATAGAGTGATAGTTGCTGATTTAAAAAAATCATTAAATATTAATACACTAAATCGACGTGATATTAAACAAATGCTAAAAACAACCTTAGCAAAAGATATAATGCTTAAATATCCAGCTTATTTTAGACAATGTCAAGAAACCCTATAATAATGCTATATTATACTTAACATAAATCGTCGTAAACCACATTGTTTCTATCAATTTGACGGACTGTTTCGGGTGTGTCGTGCTCATAATCTGCATACACCGGTTCATATAAAAGGCAAAAATCACCGTTTATACTTGTTGTGCAACCGCTTAACGCGATCAGAATCAGCCAGGCTATCCCGACTTCTTTTAGCTGTTTTAACATTCTCCACCGCTCCTTTCATAACTTTGATTTGTTCTTTTTCCTTGCCGCGCCGATAGCCGAGCATGTATAAAACGGCCACCGCTCCGGCGATTATCCAGTATTTACCTTTATTCCAAAGGTTTGTTATTCTGTTCCACATCTTGTGTTTTCCTTTCCTTTAACCCAATATCTCGTACGCCACTGACACCGAGTAAAATGCCCATGGCCGTTAATAAATACTCCCAGTCCACTACCGGAAGACCCGTTATAGGTGCAATCAAGCAGTTATGAAGGAACCCGTAACACAGAATCCACCCGAGGACCGGGATCCAAAGCCGCTTTTTCATGACATTTGTATTCCTTTCAAGAGAGTTTCATTAGAGTATGGCTGTACGCCGTTTTCATGTCTGATGATTGCCTTAATAAAGACCATCAAAATACCATCTTCCGAAAGATCCACCAAAGTATCCGGCGTGATGTTTAGTTGCCATGATACGCTGTCAATATATGAAACTGTTTCGTTTTCGGTTGGCGGCGCATAGCGGCTGATAATTTTACGAGGCGTATTCAGGCCATAGAGCCGCTGATAGTTACGAAGCAGTTTAGCCAACGCCCGGATACCATATTCCGGTGTTTCAAACACACAAAAGGACGGATCTTGCTGTTTTCCGTCCTTTTTTAAGCCTTTCCAGTCTGAACCCCAACGAATGTTGCCGGGGTTGTTATTTCTTATGCCGCGTGGTGTGCTCATTGTGCATCTCCCATAAAAGCTGATGTAATTCATCAATCTTCAACTCCAGGCGATTGATGTTAACCTGAGTGGCATATTCCTTAGCCACCGCAACCTTAAATTCATTGAGGTCACGCTCAAGAAGCTTTATTTCCTTACGTTGCTCTCCGAGTTTATAAAAAAACCACCCAAAGGCCGGTACGCAAATGATTTGTAAGAATTGAATCCAATCCATTGTTTTCTCCTCGTTTTAGTTCGCATGAACTCTTGAATCTTCAATAACCGCCGTTATTTCAACCTTACCTGAACGCGGTTTTATCCCAGTAACGCGCGCCAAAGTTCCCCATTTATCTTGGGTTCCAAAGGCAAAATGTGTCCGCTCTGAAGTCGTTCCTGTCTCAATTTCAATGTCTGGCGTTTCCTCCAAGATGACCTCATTTGGCAGTGATCCGGCTGTCACTCGGTATGGTCCGGATAAGCTCCCGGTCCGAGTTCTTAATGCCAAATAGTGATTTTGGCCCTCGATAAACTCAACCGGTTCGGATAGTGTTAAAGTTGTGCCATTTTTTGACAGGACTTCACCGCCTGAGCCCCAATGCGGCATATCGTGCGTGATTGAAATCAAATCCCCATAGCTCGGGATTAGACCTTCCAATTCGGTTGAAAACGTAACAATGCGCCGGCGATATCGGTTGGCCAACGCCATATAGACTGCTTCACGAAGGGCTTGGTCCTTATCAGTACACCCGAAAAGCTCAACGGTTGCCGTTTTATCTGAAGAGGATCCTTCAAAACTGCCGGTTACTTCCGAGTTCTTCCACGTTCGATCCGAAAAATACTGAACACAAACGCTGTCTGCTGTATCTTCAGACGGCATGATATATTGAATTGACAAGCTGTTTTTAACGATATTCCTGGGTCCAAATAATGCAACCGGTATTGATTTTGGTTCGTCCCGAACAAAACGAACAATACCGCCTTGAATATAGGGAACAGAACGTCCGACTTTGCAGGTTCGGGAAAGAGCGTCATAAACCGTCAATTTTGAATCAAAAACGGCATTAAACGTATCGCCTCGCGCACTCCAAATCTGATCCAGCCGATACAAACCGTCAAGATCGATGGACTTATCAGTCAGCCTTGCACCATAGTTAGCTTTTAAAATATCGGCTATTGCCCATGCAATAGAACGCGTGGCCACATTGTTGGTCCAACCACCAGAGGGCGACCAAATCGGCAATTTCCTTGTGACAATGCAGTTAACCATACGGCTGGAGCGTTGTGACAGATTATTTGTAGCTTTCATCTTAATGGCGAGTAAGGTTACATCTCCATAACTCGGACTAGAAACAATAAAGCCCTTGGCTGAAACCCACCGAAGTTCATGTCCGGCACGAGAAGATGTATCTTTATCATCTAAACGCAAAGCCCTAACTTCATATCGCCCTTGCGACACTGAATAAGTATACGTCCGGTAAATACCATTGATTGTATTTGCAGAAATTGTTTCAGTTCCAAGCGTAAACCAGTCTCCCAAAGAATTATCTTCATCATCAATCTTCCGGGCATCAATACGCCATTGAACCGATTTTGTGTCAAGGCCACCACTATCGTTTGCATAATAAAGCCCACGCTGACAGGCAACATCAATTTCCACCTTATCAATAACGCTTTCGGTCGGATTTAAGACAAAAGGACCGCATATTTCATCTTTTAGTAATTCTTGGCCCGCAACTTCCGGTGAAGTCACGACATCATCACGAAACAAAGTATTTCGTTCGCCGGGATTAATGATTTGATATGTAATCTCTTCAAATGAATCAATCGGAGTATCTTCAATTCTTATTTGTTCGATGTTATATTCACCTTGACCAATGCAATGGAGCTGATAAACATACTGTTCATCATTCGCATATGCATAATATGGCTGACTGGCAAAATCCGGATAAATCAGGTGCCGCCCGTAAATGACCGGTATCGGACTACCGAGCCTTGCTTGGTTTCCTTGCGCTTGCAAAGAGTATGTCGGACTTTGTGCCGCTATGGAGTTGGCCGAGCCTGAACCATTAAGCGATGCCCTTGGGGTGGGAACAAATGTATTAACCAAAAAGCTCCCGGCCATAGAGACACCGGCCGCCGCAACGCCACCCCATACAGCACCATAAGCTGCTCCTACAGCACCGCCAGTATAAACAGAAGCAACCACAACGGCCACCATCAAAACAACTTGAATAGGGTTTGATGACTTTTTACCGCCACCGCCTTGTGGTAAAGTGATGAAGCAGACCAAGGATTTCGGCTGAACGGTATCGTTCCAAAACTTCCTGAGGACTGCGGCACCGTCTATCATGCATATTGTCGGGCGCGAAAGGTCCACTTTCTGTTCCCGGACCATGTCCCAAACGGTTTTGCCGTCATCAAGGACATTGTCTATCCGACCCTTATTCGGCTGAAAAGGGTTTGTAATGTGTGAAAAGTAAATCATTTATTTTCCTTTTACTCGTTGTTGGGCATCATATTTAACGGATTTTGCTTCATAAATTTGATACCTCATTTTTTTGATTATTTGATGTGTCCATATTATCCAGCCCTATACGATGGGCTGTTATCAAATTGTTATCGGTGGTGATAACGGGGGGTAGCAGGGTTGTTGTTTTCTCTGGTGGTTTACAACTACATTTTACCACGAAAGGCAGGGAAATGCAATAACCATCCTTGCTGTGGCGTATCAAGGAATCTTACTGAACATATGGCGCACCTTATCCAAACGGCTGTTTGGACGACGGGGCTGGATGATTGGCTCGCCGACAGTGGCCTGATACCCTTTCAGTTCCGTCAGGCACACACTCCGCCCGTTGGTGTAAAAGGCCAAATCAGTACGGTATGCCTGTATGCAACGGGCGGGAATCTCGCCAGTAAAGACAACTTCATC
>UMDD01043021.1_pt1 | contig 26046 bp, 20 predicted proteins | sample 1964401 | NCBI WGS metagenome assembly UMDD01 (sample SAMEA4835985, study PRJEB28245) | human gut metagenome | biome: gut microbiome; material: fecal sample | place: Denmark | collected 2008
GATACTTCTCTACGGAGCTGGCGGAGAACCCGGCAGAGGTTAGATTCCTATGGAACTGATTCGCAATCAGTCGTTCGGTGATTCCCTGAGGGCGTAAGCCCTCTTTCCCAGGGGTGCGTGGCAAATATGGGACACATAGACTTTTGGACTGACTGCCTGATTCCTTTCTGGCAGTCAGTTATTACATAGCCAACGAAAGGAGGTCATGGCACATGATGAAAGAAAATTGGGTATATTGCCGTGGTGATATTTATTGCGCCAAGCTGGACCCGGTAGTTGGGTCGGAACAAGGCGGCATCCGTCCGGTTATCGTCATTCAGAACGATACCGGTAATAAACACGCTCCCACATTGATTGTGGCAACGGTCACCACCAGAATCCATAAGAAAGCGAATATGCCGACGCACTTTGTTATTTACGACAATCCTGCATTCAAAGAAGCGTCCGTTGTTCAGCTGGAACAGATTCGTACCATTGATAAAAGCAGGATTGATAATTACTTAGGTAAGGTAACGCCCCGTGAAATGGTAGCGATTGAGAAAGCCTTATCTGTCAGCCTGGCAATGGAACAGCTGAAAAAGCGTTCCCCAAAACATAAAGCAAAGAGAGCGAAGGAGTGAACATAAATGTTTGAAGAAAGAATCGCTGCCATGAATCAGCGCACCGAAGAAGCGATGGCTGCTAACGCAGTTCAGTTTGATAAGAGAACCTATACGGTTGATGAGATTCAGGATATTCTGGGCATCAGCAGAACCAGCGCATACAACCTTGTGAAAAAGAAAGTTTTCCATAGCGTCCGCATCGGTGGCAGTATCAGAATCTCCAAAAAGAGTTTTGATGAGTGGTTGGATCATCAAATGTAAGATTTGTCAAGGGCGTCGTACAACCCGGCGACAAACTTCAAAACATATTGAGAGTTCGATAAAATGTAGCCATGACAAGAAACACATGGCTACATTTTTTACATAGGAGGTTGTACGATGGCGGAAATGAGAAAACGCACGAGTATGTCTGTTCTGGAAATGGGCAGGATGCTCGGTCTTGGTAAAACGGAGTCATACTGGCTCATTAAGAAGAATTACTTCAAAACCATTCTTGTCGGCAACACCATGAGGGTGATGATCGACAGCTTTGAAGAATGGTATGCCAATCAGTTCAAATACCAGAAGGTCGATGGAACCCCTCCCGGCGAGGAATTGAAGAAAACTACATATTCAATGGAGGAGCTTGGACAGCGCCTTGGGCTGAAAGAAGCGACTGCTTACGAACTGGTTGCCAAAGGGCATTTTGATGTGGTCGATGTCCTGGGCAAGCGCAGAGTGACAAAGGAGAGCTTTGAAAGATGGTATGCTTCTCAAACCGATTACCGCACGGTAGAGGATCAGGAACTGGATGCAGATATTATGGCATCCACCTACGGTCTGCCGGAAATGGCAAGAATGCTTGGGGTACATCGTCAGACCATTTACTATATCGTTGCCAATGAAGATTTTGAGCTTATCAAGGTTGGCAGGTATAAGCGAGCTACCAAAGAGAGCTTTGAAAAATGGTATCACAATCAGACCCGCTACCAGTTAGCGGAAGATAGACAGGAAAGGAGCTGATTACATGGCATCTATCGTTAAGAGAAAAAAGAAGTATTCTGTGGTTTATACATACACCGATGAGAACGGCAACAAGCGTCAGAAGTGGGAAACCTTTGAAACGAATGCCGAAGCAAAGAAAAGGAAGTTGCAGGTTGAATATGAGCAGGAGTCCGGAACCTTTATTCCCCCTTCTGCTAAAACCGTCAATGATCTTTTGGATGAGTATATGTCAATCTATGGTGTGAACACCTGGGCGATGTCTACCTATGAAAGCAGAAAGAGCCTGATTGCAAACTATATTCGTCCCCTCATCGGTGATATGAAGCTGGAGGATGTCACGCCGAGAATCATGGACAAGTATTACCGAGATTTGCTTTCTGTCAAAGCGGTTTCTTCTAAGTATGTAAAAGCCCGTACAGAATATCTGACTCCGCATACTGTCCGAGAGGTTCACAAGACATTGCGAAATGCTTTCAATCAAGCGGTCAAGTGGGAATTGATGACCAGAAACCCTGTGGAGCACGCTACGCTGCCGAAAGAAGAACACAAGACCAGGGATATCTGGACAGCAGAAGTGCTCCAGAAGGCTCTGGAAGCCTGTGACGATGATATTCTTCGTCTGGCTATTAACCTTGCCTTCTCCTGTTCCCTGCGAATGGGCGAGCTTCTGGGGCTTACCTGGGACTGTATTGACATTTCCCCCACCAGTATTGAACTTGGTCAGGCAAGCATCTTCGTTGAAAAGGAGTTGCAGAGAGTAAATCGTGAAGCGATGGCAGATCTGGACGGTAAGGACATCATGTTCAAGTTCCCACCGACCTTCGCCAGTACGCATACCGCATTGGTTCTCAAAACTCCTAAGACCAAAACAAGTGTCCGCAAGGTGTTCTTACCGAAAACCGTAGCGGAAATGTTGGTACAGCGAAAGGCTGACATCGAAGAACTGAAAGACCTTTTCGGTGACGAGTTCGTAGACTTCAATCTGGTTTTCTGTTCTTCCAATGGCAAGCCGATTGAGGGGCAGGTTATCAACCGTGCTTTCAATAAGCTGATTGAGGAGAAGGGACTGCCGAAAGTGGTTTTCCATAGTCTCCGACATTCCAGTATCACTTACAAGCTGAAGCTGAACGGCGGCGATATGAAATCCGTTCAAGGCGATTCCGGTCATGCACAGGTCAAGATGGTAGCGGATGTTTACTCCCATATCATCGACGATGACCGCAGACTGAACGCTGAAAGAATGGAAGCTGCGTTCTACTCAGGCAGACAGGCAACGCCTGAGCCGGTTCAACCAGCCGCAACGGAAAGCTCCGCTGATGATAAAGAACTTCTTCTGAAGCTTCTGCAAAATCCGGAAATGGCAGCACTCCTGAAGTCGCTGGCAAAAACATTATAGTAACTGCAAGGGCAGATCCTTTTACATAGCTACAATAGCTGTAAAAGGGTCTGCCCTTATTTTTTTGTTATGGAGGTCAACGAGTATGGATAGAATCTTTATGGACGAGTATTACGAGCATCTGAGAGCTGACAATATCGAGGCATTTTCCAAGGAAAGGAACGACGAATATGTTGGCAGAGCTGAGGAATACAAAGCAGCAAAGTCGGCATTGCTTGAAGGATTGGGACTTGAGCATTTGTTTGACCATAGCCATGAACTGACTCCGAAAGAGAAAGAAATATGGATGCTGTTCGATAGGGTTGATGTAGCAGAGCTTCTTGCAAGGGATGCTTTTGCCAAGGGTGCTTATATGCTCGGCGCTGAGGATAGAGAGATTATGCTGAAATAAAAAAAGACCTGCTTCGGCGGGTCTAAATTACATAGAATCATTGAGTCTGAAAAACCTTTGAAATTCTTAATAATTCTGGTTGAAAAATTCATTTTGAAATGATATATAAAACAGACTGAAATCTGTGTCTAAGGACACCCGCACCCTCACACGAGAATGAATAGGATTTCCTATCATTTCGCATCACGAGAAGTTACATAGTGACATTTACTTGCACTTGCAACGTCCACCAAAAATCGAAAGACTTGCTAATTTCGAGCCAATCGGACGGTGTAAAATCCCTCTGAATTAGCTATCACAGCGTAGTATCAGATGGGATTTGAAATGCTGAAAAACCTTGTATTTCCAAGCATTTTTAAGCATTAGATGCCACTTCCCGATGTCGTATCGGGTCTACTCCTAAGCGGAAGGTCGGGGGTTCAAATCCCTTTTGGCGCGCCAGAAAAGGACAGATTTCGTTAGAAATCTGTCCTTTTCAACTAAATCCACCCTTGCGGGTGGGTGAAATATTGCTTCGCAATATGAAATACGCTTTCAGCGTATTAAATCGCTGCGGCGATGGGTGGATTTAATTCCATTTTCTGCGTAGCCGAAAATTTCATCAAAACCGTAGGTTTTGATTTCATCGTGAGCAACGCGAACGATTTCATTAAAAATTCCGAGAGTTCAACTCTATCCACAAAAAACATAAAAACATCTTTTCTGTACCCCACAGACACAAGCAATGCCGAAAGCCTTTGTTTTCAAGGGTTTTCGGTTTTTATTTTTGTCAAAAACGAGAAAAACGAAAAAATCACAGTTTTTCATTGGCTGTTTTTCCGTCTGCTAACGGAATTTATGACTGATGTCGTCCGCCTTTCGGGCGGTTTTTTTTATGTTATCCGATGCGTATTTTTATGATTGAAAAATTTAAAACGTGCAAAAGTGCGCATTTACGGTTCAATAATATTGCATATTAGATAACAAAACGGGCACACTATAAGCACAAACGCTGAATTTTATTGCGCGATATTGACTGCATTTGAACGTTTCTGTATAATTAAGGCACAACGGAGATATCGGAGGTGTGAATATGCTTACAACCGACAGAAGAGCGCAGATACTTGAAATTCTGCGTCAGAACGGCTCGGTTACCGTTTCAAAGCTTGCCGAAGAATTCGAAACAAGCGAATCTACGATAAGGCGTGACCTTTTGGCTCTTTCCCAGCTCGGGAAAATAAACAAGGTTCACGGCGGAGCGACTGTTCTCGGGCAGGAATTTCTCCACAACGAGGAGGATTTCAACAAAAAATCGCTGATGAACATAAACGAAAAGGAAGCAATAGCAAAATATGCCGCATCGCAGATAAATGATGATGATTTCGTTTTTATCGACGCAGGCACGACCACCTTTCTTATGACGAAATATATAACCTCTTCCAAAGCAACCTTTGTAACCAACGGAATCGCCCACGCAAAGGAGCTGACGGCCAATGGCTGCAAGGTTTTTGTTATCGGCGGTGAATTAAAAAGCACAACCGAGGCAATCATAGGCTTAGTAGCCGCTTCAAATCTTCAGAAATATAACTTTTCAAAAGCGTTCATCGGAACAAACGGAGTCAGCGAAAAGCAGGGCTTTACAACCCCGGACACCGAGGAGGCAATGCTAAAAGCCGTTGCCATAGAGCGAAGCTTTGTAACCTATGTGCTTTGCGACCACACAAAGTTCGGAAAAGTTTCGGCGGTATCATTTTCCCCGGTTGCTGCGGCGTGTATAGTCTGCGACAAATGCGATGACGAACAGCTTAAATCAAAAACGGTAGTGAAGGAGGTAACTGCTTAATGGTTTACACCGTTACTCTGAATCCGGCTCTCGACTATGTGATGAAGCTCAAAGCTCTCAGAACCGACGACATAAACCGCACGAACGGCGAAGAAATCTATTACGGCGGAAAAGGCATCAACGTGTCGGTCATACTCACACAGCTCGGAATTCCCAACACGGCACTCGGCTTTCTCGGAGGCTTTACCGGAAAAAAGCTTGAAGAAATGCTCAAAAACGACAATATCAGCTGCGACTTTAATTATCTTAAAAACGGCGATACGAGAATAAACGTCAAAATCAAGGCCGACAAGGAAATTGATTTGAACGCCTGCGGACCCGAAATCACAAAAGAGGATATGCAGAGCTTTTTAAGAAAGCTTGACGGCATAAAGAGCGGAGATTATCTTATCCTCGCAGGCTCTATCCCGAATACCCTCCCCGATGACATTTACGAGCAAATACTTGAGAGAGTCGGCGACAGAAATATAAACTGCGTGGTTGACGCAACGGGCGATTTGCTCAAAAACGTGCTCAAATACAAACCGTTTTTAATAAAGCCGAATCATCACGAGCTCGGCGACCTGTTCTCGGTCCAAATTAAAAGCGACGATGACATTGTAAAATATTCGAAAAAGCTTCAGGAAATGGGTGCTAAAAACGTACTTGTTTCAATGGCAAAGGACGGCGCAATGCTTACGGACGAAAACGGAAGCGTCCACAAAATAGGCAACGCAAAGGGCAAGCTCATAAACTCCGTCGGTTGCGGAGACAGTATGGTAGCAGGCTTTACGGCAGGATATATCAAGACCGCCGACTATTCCTACGCTTTAAGACTCGGCTCGGCGTGCGGAAACGCAACGGCCTTTTCAGAAAAGCTTGCAACCCGTGAAGAAATTGAACGCGTCTTTAACGCGGAGTATAAATAAGGAGGAATACTTATGAAAATCATCGACTTATTAAAAAAGGATGCGATTGCTCTTAATGTTTCTCTCACCGACAAGGAAGAGGCAATCGACAAGCTGATTTCCCTGCACGAAAAGGCAGGAAATCTTGCCGACAAGGCGGCGTACAAGGAGGCTATCCTTGCAAGAGAGGCTCAGGGCTCGACCGCAATCGGAGAAGGAATTGCCGTTCCGCACGCAAAATCGGACAGCGTAAAGACTCCCGGTCTTTCGGCGATAACGGTTCCGAACGGCGTTGATTACGGTGCTCCCGACTCCAAGCCCTCGGACATTTTGTTTATGATTGCCGCTCCCGTTGACGGAGATTTACATCTCGAAATACTCTCCCGTCTTATGGTAATGCTTATGGAACCGGAATTTTGCGCGGCTCTACGGGGCGCAAAAACTACGGACGAATTTTTAGAAATAATCGACAAAAAGGAAGCGGAGAAATACCCCGAGGAAGCGGTAAAACCCGAAGTAAAGCCGAACGGTTACAGAATACTCGCAGTTACAGCCTGTCCGACGGGCATAGCGCACACCTATATGGCGGCAGAGGCGCTTGAAAAAGCGGGCGAAAAATTAGGCTATCCGCTCAAAGCCGAAACCAACGGCTCCGGCGGTGCTAAAAACGTGCTCACAAAAAAGGAAATCGAAGAATGTGACGGAATAATCATTGCCGCAGATAAAAACGTCGAAATGGCACGTTTCGACGGCAAGCCCGTTGTAAAGACCTCGGTTTCAAACGGAATAAACAAGCCCGAGGAGCTTATCAAAAGAATCGTTGACGGAAAAGCCGCGATATATCACGCCGACGAAAGTGAAAAGCAGCCTATTGATGACGACGAAAAGGAAAGCGGCTGGCACAAACTTTATAAGCATCTCATGAACGGTGTTTCGCATATGCTCCCGTTCGTTGTCGGCGGCGGAGTTCTCATAGCTCTCGGCTTCCTGTTCGATACGCTTGCAGGCAATGCCGATGTCGGCGGAACCTTCGGCTTCACAAGTCCCGTTGCGGCAATTGTATTCTGGATAGGCAAAGCGGCATTTGCGCTTATGCTCCCCATTCTTTCAGCTTATATCGCATCGTCCGTTGCCGACAGACCGGGTCTTTTGCCCGGTATGATAGGCGGCGTATTTGCGGCAAACGGTTACACCTTCAGCTCGCTGATTGAAAACCAAAGCCTTACCGGAGACGACAAAGCGGTGTCGGGCTTTCTCGGCGCTCTGCTCGCAGGCTTCCTTGCCGGTATTATTGTAAATCTCCTCAAAAAGGCATTTTCTTGGCTTCCGAAATCAATGGACGGAATAAAGCCCGTATTTATCTATCCTCTTTTCGGCACGCTTATCATGGGCCTTCTTATGTGTCTTGTAAACCCCGTTATAGGCGTTGTCAACTCCGCTCTTTCATCGTTCCTCTCGTCGCTCGGCGATACAAGCAAAATACTCCTTTCCATAGTACTTGCGGCAATGATGGCAACGGATATGGGCGGCCCGTTCAACAAGGCGGCTTATGTTTTCGGCACGGCTGCAATAGCCGACGGCAACACATGGATTATGGCGGCTGTTATGATAGGCGGTATGGTTCCCCCGATTGCAATCGCACTTTCGACAACCTTCAACAAGAAGAAGTGGACATCGGAAGAAATCAAATCAGGCCCCGTAAACTATCTTATGGGTCTGTGCTTCATTACGGAGGGCGCTATCCCCTACGCCGCTTCCGACCCGGTAAGAGTTATCCCCTCATGCTTAGTAGGCTCTGCTGTCGCAGGTGCTCTTACATCACTGTTCAACGTTACATGCCCCGCACCTCACGGCGGAATCTTCACATTTATAGTATGCGACCATCCGCTTCTCTATATCGTAGCCCTTATTGCAGGCTCGGTTGTCGGAGCACTGATGCTCGGTCTTCTTAAAAAGAATCGTAAAGAATCCGTATAACAAACAATCAAAAACCGTGCCGAGGGGCATCATCCTCTCGGCAGGTATCAAACATAAGGAGAATTATTATGGTACAGAAAACTTTTACAATCACTAATAAAATGGGACTTCATATGCGTCCGGCAAACACCTTTGTAACGGAAATGTCTAAATTCTCTTCGGAAGTTGACATTGTTTTCGGAGGTAAAAGGATCAACGGCAAGAGCATTATGAATATAATGGCAGGCTGCATCAAATGCGGAAGCGAAATCACCGTAGAGTGCAGCGGTGCAGACGAAAACGAAATGCTCAAAAAAGCCGAAGAGCTTATCACATCGGGCTTCGGCGAAGAATAATATTGCCGCGGCTTAATGAAAGGGTGGGTTTAATGCTTAAAGGAATCGGCGCATCTCAAGGCTTCGGAATCGGCAAGGCCGTTGTTATAAGGGACACAAACCTTGACTATTCATCCGTAAAATTTACCGATTCGGATCATCAAAAAAAGCGTTTGCACTCGGCAGTCGCCGACTTTTCCGACGAAACAAAATCACTTGTGGCGGAGCTTAAAAAGGCTGCCGGAAAGAAAGAGGCGGAGATACTCGAGGGGCATCTTGTTATGCTTGAGGACCCGTTTATGCTCGCACAGATGGAGGAGGCAATCGACAACGGCTCTGTTGCCGAAGCGGCGGTTGACAGCATATGCACGATGTTTATCAATATGTTCTCGGGCGTTGACGACGAGCTTACGCGCCAACGCGCCTCGGATGTAAAGGATATAAGAGACAGCCTTTTGCGCATTCTTCTGGGTGTAAAAAGTGTGGATATTTCATCCGTACCGAAGGGCTCTGTTCTCATCGCCAAGGATTTCACCCCGTCCATGACGTCACAAATAAACAGGGAAAATGTTTCCGCAATTATCACCGAGGTCGGCGGCGTCACGAGTCACAGCGCAATACTCGCCCGTGCCATGGGCATACCCGCCGTTTTGTCGGTCGTCAATGCGGTTGAAAAAATCTCGGACGGCGATATGATTATCGCAGACGGCTTCAAGGGGAAAGTATTTACCGACCCCACAGAGGAAGAGCTTGAAGAATACAGAACCAAGCAGGCGGCATATCTGAAGGAAAAAGAAAGCCTCAACGAATACTTCTCAAAAGAAACCGTTACAAAATCCGGCGTAAAAAAGCATGTGTACGGCAACATCGGCAAGGCTGAGGACGCACAGAACGTATTGCAAAACGGCGGCGAGGGCATAGGCCTCTTCAGAACGGAATTTCTGTTTATGGACAGAGCCTCTCTTCCCACGGAGCAGGAGCAGTACGAAGCATATTCAACCGTCGCAAAGATAACGGACGGCAAAGAGGTTATCATTCGCACACTCGATATAGGCGGAGATAAAGCGATAGATTACCTTAAAATCGAAAAAGAGGACAACCCGTTTCTCGGACACCGCGCGATAAGATACTGCCTTGACAACCCTAAAATTTTCAAAATTCAGCTTCGTGCAATTCTCCGCGCAGCGGTTTTCGGAAACATAAAGGTTATGCTTCCGCTTGTAACGACACTTGACGAGGTTCGCAGAGCAAAAGCCATTATCGAAGAATGCAAAGATGAGCTTAAAAATGAGGGTCTTAAATTCGCCGACATTCCCGTGGGCGTTATGATAGAAACTCCGTCGGCGGCAATAATTTCCGATTTGCTTGCAAAAGAGGTTGATTTCTTTTCCATCGGCACAAACGACCTGACGGGCTACACCATGGCTGTTGACAGAGGAAACGCCGCTGTTTCAAAGCTGTATGACCCGATTCAGCCTGCGGTTCTGCGCCTTATCGAAACGACGATCAAAAACGCCAAAAAGGCAGGCATCCCCGTCGGAATGTGCGGAGAAGCGGCAGCCGATACACGTCTTATTCCCTTGCTTTGCAAATGGGGGCTTGACGAATTTTCGGTAACGCCCTCTTCGATTTTGCAAACAAGAAAAAGTATATGCGAATGCGAATAACAGAGAATCTCCCGCATCTTATTTTATATAATCAAGCAGCAAAGCCCTCGTAAAGCACCTCAAAACAATATAATTTGATACAGAAACGGTTTAACCCCTCGAATATGCGTCTGCATTATCCGAGGGGTTAAGTGCATTATTATATGAAAAACCGTTTATTTTAAGCAAAACCTACTCATAACGGGCTAATAATCAACATTATCTTGCTTTTTTGTATGCTATATGATATTATTGGTATGCATACTAATAATATTATAAACAGGTGATATATTTGCGTAGAAACAGCAGTGAAACAAAAAGAAAAATCTTAACGGCGTGCGTTCGGTTATTTTTGGAGGAGGGCTACAAAAGCACCTCCGTCAGTCGAATAGTCGAGGAAGCAGGCGTCGCAAGGGGCAGCTATTTAAATCTGTTTCCGACCAAGGACAAAATCTTGCTGGATTTGACCGAATCGATGTTCGGCGGTCAATTTGACGTGGCGAGGAGCATTGCGGACAAAAAGCTGCCGCCCGTATACGCCTATGCGGTGGAAACATCTCTTCAGCTCACGCTAACGGAGCTTAACGAGAACCTGCGAGAAATCTATATTGAAGCATATTCTCAGCCCGACACGGCGGAATTCATCTATCTGCACACCACGGCGGAATTAAAGCAGATTTTCGGAGCAAATTTCCCCGATTACAGCGAAAGTGACTTTTACGAAATGGAAATCGGCACGGCAGGACTTATGCGTAACTATATGGCTCGCAAATGTGATATTCATTTCCCGTTGGAGCGCAAGCTCAGCAGGTTTCTGGTGGCATCAATGAGAGTATATCGTGTCCCGGAGCAAGAACAGGCAAAGGTGCTTGCTTTTATCGGCTCGATTGATATTCGGGAGCTTGCCGTCACGGTTATGCATAAGCTGTTTGCCATGCTTGAAATGAAATATGACTTTAAGCTGTCTACGGACGGCGAAACGGAGGAAAGAAGATGAGAACAGGGAAAAAACTGCTCACAGGTATGCTTTTGGTGCTTTTCATTGTTTTTGTCGCCGGATGCGGCAAAGCGAAAAAAACCGGTGCCGTGTTGCCGGAGGTGCGCAACAGCGGCACGGCGGTTCAGTGGAAATACAGCGATGAAGCCGACTGGCGCGACCTTGTGGCACTTACCGAGCTGCGTGGTGCCTCCGGAGAAAACGGCAAGGACGGAATTAACGGAGTTGACGGAAAAGACGGTAAGAACGGAACAAACGGCGTTAACGGCACCGACGGAAAGAACGGCGTTAACGGCACCGACGGAAAAAACGGTCTTGACGGCAAAGACGGTATTGACGGCAAAGACGGTATTGACGGCAAAGACGGGATTGACGGCAAAGACGGGATTAACGGCAAGGACGGTGTCGACGGCAAGGACGGCATTAACGCCAAAAACATAGAGGTGCAGCGAACCGAAACCCACATACAGTGGCGATATGAGGGCGACGAGTGGCAGAATCTCGTTGCGATAGCCGATATAGAGGGCCCCGCCGGACAGAACGGAACGGACGGTGCAAACGGAAAAACTCCGGAATTTCGCGTAAGCGAAAATATCCTGCAATGGCGTTATGTCGGCGATGAAATATGGCTTAACCTGTACGATCTTACCGCATTAAAAGGTGCGGATGGCAAAGACGGAGCCGACGGTAAGGACGGAATAAACGGGCAAAACGGCTCTGACGGCAAAGACGGTAAAACACCTTTTGTCGGCGAAAACGGCAACTGGTGGATAGGAGAAATCGACACCGGTGTAAAAGCCGCAGGTGTTGACGGCACAGACGGTGTTGACGGCACAGACGGCGAAAAGGGAGAAAAGGGCGACAAAGGCGACAAAGGCGATAAGGGTGACAAAGGCGACAAGGGCGATAAAGGCGACAAGGGCGACGCCGGTCAGAACGGCAGCTGCCCGGGCTATTTTTATGCAGAAACAAGAATTCCGAGAGTATTTCTCAATAACGGCAACGCAGCTTTAAGCGTCTATGAAAAGGTAAACAGCGGAGACCTGATATCCACTTATCTTGATAAGATTACGCTCAAAAAAGGTCATGTTTACAGCGTCACCATAAGCGGCTCTCTCCAGGTGGTATCAAACGAGTCCAACAACAGCGGTAATTACTCCATCCAGATGACAGACGGCTATGACGACGACCTTTGCCGTGAGGTTACACGCATAAAACGTGACGGCACAAAAATAGCGCAGACAAACGACCAACATTCCTTTAATTTCACCAGAATTTACGACGCCTCGGACGAGGATATAACGCTGTACTTCATGTTTGAACAGTCGGCATACAATACCCGTCTCGAGAGCTTCAAAGGCACGATCACCATCACCGCTCTTGACTGAGCCGACCTACACGAAAACGGAGGTAGCAAGAAATGAAAAAACGAATACTTAGTATCCTGCTCGCCTTTTGTATGATGATGAGCTTTGTACCGATGATGGCAAGCGCAATTGAGATTTACATTGACTTGAAAATTGTCGGTCAGGCAAATTTAACGCTCGAAGTTGTGTCGGGCGACAGCATTGACGAGGTCAAGGAGAAAATTCGGGATAAAACGGGCTTTTCTCCCGATGCGCAAAGACTGTTTTTCGGCGAAAAAGAGCTTGAGAACGGGCGCACGCTGGCAGATTACAATATTCAGAAGGAAAGCACATTGAGCTTGCGTTTGCAAAAGACGATACAGAACGGCACAGACGCACTGAATAAAACTGTAAACACAGCGAGCGCACCGACCGTGTATTTCGGGCAAAACCAAGAAAATGAGCCTGCCGCATGGCGTGTGATCGGTTATGACGGAAACGGTGTTACAAGCGCACAAGGGGATATGACCCTGCTTGCAGCGGGCAGCATGGGAGAAGCTGTGTTTGACAACGATTGCTCTAGCAACGAATATGCACCGAGTGATTTGAAAACCGCAATAGACGCGCTTGCCGGAAAGCTGACGACAAAAGAAAATGCTGCCGTAAAGAAACGGACGCTTACAAGCGGAAGTCACAACGGAGAAAATACCGACTGTGTAGCAGGAGGGCAGGTGGATAACGCTGTATTCTGGCCGCTTTCCTCAAAAGAGGCAAATGCGGTAAAAGAGGATTTGCGTGTCGTGGATCCCGAGCATCCGACTTGGGCGACAAGCCATTGGTGGCTGCGCTCCCCCGGCTCCCATGCTTATTATGTCGCCGTCGTGGATCCTGATGGTTCTGTCCACTACTCTGGGTACACTATCCGCATCTACCGAACGCGGGGTGTGCGTCCCGCTTTTAACCTAAATCTGAACGCTGTTCTCTTTACCTCTGCCGCTGTGGGCGGAAAGCCCGACGGAGGGCTGACCCCGATTTCCGAATACGGCGGCAACGAATGGAAATTGACCCTTTTAGATAGTAGCCGCAATTTTGCCGTAACGGAAAAAGCTGTCAGCGGCGCCTCCGACGATACCGTTACGCTACATTACACCGGGGCGACCACAGGGATAAATGAATATATTTCCGCTATCATTGCGGATAGCAGCGGCGCACAGTATTACGGCAGAGTAGCACAGCCTACTGCCGCAAGCGGAACGGTTGAAATCAAAATCCCGTCTGACCTTGCGCCGGGCAGCTATACCCTGAAAGTCTTCAGCGAACAGTATAACGGCGATTATAATACCGATTATGCAAGTAATTTCACAGACATTGCGCTGACGGTGGAAAATCAGCCTGATGAACAGTTCACCCTTGCCCCCGGCGGCAGATACTATTTTGACCTTTCGGCAATGGATATTCCCGGAACGGTAAACAGCAATTTGCCTGACAGCACCCTGCATTATGTGCCTTTTACCTATGCAGGTACGGTGGATGCCTATTCGATGGAAAATGAAACCGATACCGCCAAGCAGCCCTACGAGCACAGCCTTTTTATTGCGGACTATAACGTGAAATGTTCTTTGCAGCGGGAGACGTTGGCAGAAATGAACCTGATTTATGGCCAGACCTATACAGCGAGTAACGTGAACTATACGCTCCGCGCCCCATCTGTTGGAGACCATCACCGTAATGAAGGAGAAGGCTCTGGTCTTGCACCAATTGACAATGAATGGGATACGATCTATCAGAAGTCAGCCGATTATATCAAAAACTGGTATAAAATGCGCTCTTTCGGCCAGGATATAGGTACTGGGAATGTCGAGGGAATGTATCTATCTCGTGGTGGACACTTCGCTGCACAGGCTACATTTTGGGCAAGGCCAACCCTTCCGGAGCGGGACATTGGTTTCCGCCCCGTCCTTGAACTGCCGACAGATCTTGCCGCCGACAGCCTGAAGGCGGTTGCGTTGATCATGGCCGGTTATATGCCCGGCGAGCAGCAGAACTGGATCAATATCATCGTGAAAAAGGGCGAGAGCTTCAAAGCGCCCGCTGCCGAGGGTCTGCCCCGCCCGGACAGCATTTCGGCAGATGCACAACTGTGGTGGGTAGACGAAAACTTAAACTTCTACAAGCCCGGCGATACCGTTCCCGCAGATGTTTCGGCACTTACCGCTTTATGGGGCGGCTTCGGTCTGTTTTTGGATCGCGGCGACGGCGAGGTCGAGGTCCCACCGGACAATTATACCGATATTTTCGGCGACGGGACTGCCTCCTTTGTTCTGCCTAAGGGCAAGAACTTTAGTACACTTAGGGATTCAGTGAATCTGACAGGCAAGGATATTTTGGAAATTTATTCGACCGGCAGGCTTGAAAGATACGGCAGTGTTTTCCCGAATCTGAAGCTCAAGAATGCCGACCTGACCTCTGTGCGCTTGAGCGAAAAGTATATCGGAAAGAGCAACCCGCTCTTTATCACGGCGGACGGAAAGAATACCATCGAAAGTCTGAACGGAATTAGCAAGAGCATGAACACCCTTTCCATTCTCGGCAACGGCTCGCTGACGCTGAACGGCGCACTGACGCTCAGCCAATACACCCAGTATGGCGGTGGCAGCGTCACCATGACGGACGGGCTCACGGCGTACTATCTTACCGTAGACAGCGGCTCGCTTACCGTAACGGGCGATCCGCAGGCCATTACGCTGCGGGATCAAGATTTAGGCTATCTGCAAATGGGCGACGGTGTGCGGCTGTTCACGGGCTCTTCGGCGCAGGATGCCGCAGAAGCTGTTATTCCGCAGCTTTCCGCTGAAATGCAAGAACTGTATCAGCGCTATCTGGCGGATGACAACACGCTGACAAATGAAGAGTTTGCCGCGCTGTACAACGCACTCAGAGAGCGGTTCAACGCTATCTTCCGGCAGCTTTCCGACAAGACCTATGTGCGTATCACGGGCGCTTGGGATGTGACCTATCAGCCCGGCACAAACGGCTCGGGCAATGCGGTCACAGATATTAAGTTCTATAACGATGCTCTCACGCTGCGAGGCGCTTTGTTCACTCGCACGGGGTACACGCAAGTAGGCTGGGCGACCGTTGACGGCGGCGAAAAGGTCTATGCTTTTGGCGGCGGCTATACCACCAATGCGGCGCTGACCCTCTATCCCGTGTGGAACACGAATAAATATACAATTACCTTTGATACGGCAGGCGGCAGCGAAATCGCACCCATCACGCAGGATTACGGCACACCAATTACCGCACCTGCCGACCCGACAAGAGAGGGCTACACCTTCACGGGGTGGGACACGGAAATTCCCACGACCATGCCTGCCGAAAATATAACGCTTAAAGCACGGTGGAAAGACATCGAAAAGCCCACGGGCGAAATTATCATAGGCACAAATAAATGGCGCGAATTCTTAAACAAGCTGACCTTCGGTCTGTTCTTTAAGGACACGCAGGAGGTAACGATAAACGCTTCCGATAACAGCGGAACCGTGTTTGTCTCTTATCTGGTGACCGATCGGGATCTTTCCGAAGAGGAACTAGGCTCTCTTGTGTACCGTGCGTATGATGAGCCGTTTTTAATAGAGCCTAACGGAGAATATATTGTTTATGCAATGCTCGTTGATGAGAGCCTGAACATCACATATCTTCGCTCCGACCGCATAACGCTCGATAATATCCGGCCTGTAATCGGCGGCATTGAAAACGGCAAGACCTACTGCGAGGCACAGACAGTTACAATTGACGAGAAGTATATAGATACAGTTACCGTAAACGGCACAAAGGTCACGCTTGATGAAAACAGCGGCTTTACTCTCTCTCCTGCGGACGGCGAACAGAAAATCATTGTCACCGATAAGGCAGGCAACACCGCCGAGATGACCGTGACGATAAACGACGGGCACACCTTCGGTGAATGGACATCAAACGGCGACGGCACGCATAGCCGTAAATGCACCGTGGACGGCTGCAAGGGTGTTGAAACAATGGCTTGCTCGGGCGGAAATGCAACCTGCGCCGAAAAAGCGGTATGCGAATACTGCGGCAAGGCTTACGGAAAGCCTGATTCAAACAATCACACCGACTTAAAGCACATCGATGCAAAGGCGGCAACTAAGACTGCCGAGGGCAATATCGAGTATTGGTACTGCGGCGGCTGTGATAAGTATTACAGCGACAAAGACGGTATAAACGAAATTAAAAAAGCTGACACCGTAACGGCTAAGCTGCCGGGCAATCCGAAGTCTCCCCGAACCGGCAATGCAAGCGACCTCGCTTTATGGATTTCCCTGCTTCTTGTCAGCGGCGGCGTAACAGGCGTCACGGCGGGCCTGCGCAAAAAGAAAAAACACAAAGTATAATTTTTTTCGTTTCCCTTTTCTGCTTTTACGGCAGTAAAAAGCCTCCGTTATTAAGACGGAGGCTTTCGTTTATTGCGACTTATGCATATTCTCGATTTTTTTAATGTATTCGGTGCTGTTCTCAAGAAATTTCCGAGTATCGAAGGACTCGTTTTTAAGGCTGTTTTGAATAATAATACCATCGGAAACCATCAAAATAAGCCAAGTGAAATAGTCGGCCGAAACAACGTCTGTTCTCTCGGCGATTTTTGCCGAAATGAGCTTTTGGAATTCATCATAGCGATGAATCAGCTTAGCTCTGATTTCCTCGTCGCCGAGCAATGCCGCGTCAAAGAGGTGAAGCCTGAGCCCGGCATAGGCTATATTTCTCTCGATTACATAATTTACAAGACGGTGCGGCGAGGTATCCTTTTCCTTGTTTTCCGTCCATTGTATCAGCTCGTTCCATTGGCGCGAAAGATAGCGGTCGGTAACGGCAAAAAGTATTTCGTTTTTGCTTTTATAATAGTAATACAGCGTGCCCTTCGAAATATTCGCCTTTTCGGCTATTTTCGCAAGAGTCACCTCCGAAAAGGAATTTACCTTTAAAAGCTCCTCAGCAGTATCAAGTATGATTTCGTTTATATTTTCGGGTCTTTGAGCTGCCATAATACCCTCCTGCAAAATTTCTTAAAGTATAACACGAACAATCGGCAATGTCTACAAAACAATATTCACAAAAAAAATACATAAGAGCGATTTTTTTAGTTAAAAGTATTGACAAATGCTTTTTGCGGAATTATACTTTGCTTATGAGTCGGTCAGTTAACCGACATATTTTTTATGCACAGTCGGGCGCGTGACCGACTGCAAGGCTGATTAAAAGAGGCTTGAAGTTATGAACATATCATCAATTAACAAAAAATTGAAAAAGACTTTCGGCGGAAAATTCAGTGCTTCAAAGGAGAACGGCTCGATTTTTGTTCGAGGCAAAAGCTCCGATTGGGGCGAAATCGTCGCGGCTTGCCAAGCGGCGGCAAAAAAATTCAGCACAACGCATATTGTCAACGATATTGTTTACACGGGCGAGCAGCCCGCTCCGACGCGTCTGCCGTCTCTCAAGGATGATTTCCTCGAGGGCAGAACACCCGATGTGCTTGTTATCGGCGGCGGCATTTCAGGTGCTTCGATAGCAAGAGAGCTGACCAAGTGGAAGCTTGACGTTTTACTTGTAGACAAGGAGGCGGACCTTGCACTTCAGGCGTCGGGACGCAACGACGGCGAGGTGCACCCCGGAATCGACCTCGGCAAAGGCTCGCTCAAGCACAAGTACATTCGCCGCGCAAACCATATGTATGCAGACGTTTGCCGCGAGCTTGACGTTCCGTTTAAGCAGGTAGGTCAATATGTGCTTTTCCGCAACGCCGCGCTGAAGCCGCTTATCGGTCTGTATGCTTTTTGGCGGAAGCATCACGACGGCATAGAGGACACCGAGATAATCTCGGGCAAGGAGCTTATGCGCCGCGAGCCAAACCTCACACCGGAGACAAAATTCGCAATGTATAATCCGAGCGCAGGCTGTGTTTGCCCGTACGGACTCACCATAGCCTATGCCGAAAACGCCGTTCAAAACGGCGCGCAGGTAAGCCTTAACACCGCCGTGCTCTCCATGGAGGTGTCGGAGCATAACATCATAAGCGTTACCACAAACAGAGGCGTTATTCATCCGAAAATCGTTATCAACGCCGCAGGCGTTTTTGCCGAGGATATTGCCGCCATGGCGGATGACAGATTTTTCTCGATTCATCCGCGTCGAGGAACCAACTCGATTCTTGACCAAAAAGCAGGCGCATATATGCACTCGGTAGCCTCCGTAAAGGACATAAGCGTTCACGGTAAAACCCATTCAAAGGGCGGCGGCATATTGCACACCGTCCACGATAATCTTCTCGTCGGACCCGACGCCGTAGAAACGGTTGAAAAGGAAAACACGGAAACACGTGCCGAGAGCATTAAAACCGTCTTCGACAAGCAGACTCAAACAATGCCGGCGCTGTCAAAACGTGATATAATCACTTATTTCACGGGCGTTCGCGCTCCTACCTTTGAGGAGGATTTTATACTTGAACCCGGCAGAAGAACAAGGAATTTGATTCACGTAGCCGGTATTCAATCTCCCGGACTTACAACCGCTCCCGCAGTTGCCGTCGATATGGCGGAGCTTGCGGTCGATATGCTCGGCAAGACCGAGACGGTTGAAAAAAACAACAATTATAATCCCATTCGCAAGGGCGTTCCCGTGCTTCGCGAAATGGACGACGATACAAGAGAAAAAATGATAGCCGAAAATCCCGACTACGGCGAGATTATTTGCCGCTGCGAGCAAATCAGCAAGGGCGAAATTCTCGACGCTTTGAAATCCCCGATATGCGTTCCGACGGTTGACGGTATCAAAAAGCGCATAAGACCGGGAATGGGACGTTGTCAGGGCGGCTTCTGCTCGCCGCTTGTCACCAAAATAATTGCCGAATTCCTCGGCGTTCCGCTGTACGAGGTTAAAAAATCCTCGGCGGAAGCGGTGATAACATACGGCGAAACAAAGGTAAACGAAGGAGGCGAAGAGTGATGACGACAGGTAACTATGACGTACTCGTTGTCGGCGGCGGTCCTGCCGGACTTGCGGCGGCGATAAGCGCTCATGATAACGGTGCCAAGGTTCTCCTTCTTGAAAGAGAGGCAAGGCTCGGAGGAATACTCAAGCAGTGCATTCACGACGGTTTCGGTCTTCATCACTTCGGCGAGCAACTCTCCGGTCCGGAATACGCCGAGCGGTTTGAGGATGAGCTGTACAAACGCAATATCGAATACAGCACCCTGACGTTTGTCACGAAAATAGACAAAAACGGCGACGGAGGCTTTACGGTGCATACCGTCGGCAGAAGCGGCGTTTCGATATTTACGGCAAAAGCGCTTGTGCTGGCTACGGGCTGCCGCGAGCGTACCGCCAAGCAGGTATTTATTCACGGTACGCGTCCTGCAGGCGTTTTCACGGCCGGAACCGCACAGCATTTTACAAATCTGCTCGGGCTTATGCCCGCCAAAAAATGCGTAATTCTCGGCTCGGGAGATATAGGACTTATCATGGCGCGCCGGCTTACGCTTGAGGGCGCAAAGGTTCTCGGCGTTTATGAGGCAAAGCCTACGCCGTCGGGACTTACGAGAAACCTGCATCAATGCCTGCACGATTATGACATTCCGCTGCACCTGTCGCACACCGTCACTCGCGTGTTCGGAGTTGACAGGCTCGAAGCAGTTGAGATTTCAAAGGTTGACGAAAATATGGTTCCGATACCCGGCACACAGAGCCGCGTCGAATGTGACACGCTGATTCTCTCGGTCGGATTGATTCCGGAAAACGAGCTCGCCGAGTCCGTCGGAGTAAAGCTTGACCCACGCACAAAGGGTCCCGTATGCGACGGCCAGTGTATGACGAGCATCGACGGCGTATTCAGCTGCGGCAACGCTTTGCACGTCAACGATTTGGTTGACTTTGTTTCGCAGAACGCCGAGCAGGCGGGAAAATCAGCCGCTGCTTATTCGGACAGAGAAAGACGGCTTATTGAGATAACCCCGGGCGACGGCTTATTGTACGCAGTGCCGCAAAGGCTCAATCTCAACGAGGATAACAGTAAAACAGACCTGTATTTCCGCGTCCGCGAGGAAGAAAACAACTGTGTGCTTCATATTTATGCGGACGGTAAGGAAATACTTAAAAAGCGTTACGCATTCATGCGTCCGCCCGAAATGGAAAATCTCACGATTGATTTCAGCGCATGCGAATTAAACGAAAACAGCCGAGTGGAGCTTCGGCTGGAAAGACTCGGTAAAGGAGACGGTGTAAAATGACAAAAGAATTGGTTTGCATCGTTTGTCCCCGTTCGTGCAGAATGACGATTACATCAGACGGCGACGAGCTTGTTGTGACCGGCAACACCTGCAAAAGGGGCAAAGAATTCGCCGTAAGCGAAATGACCGACCCGCGTCGTACCGTTTGCACAACGGTGCGCACCGCCTTCCCTTCGGTACCGGTTCTGCCCGTTCGCGTATCGGGGCCGATTCCAAAAAACAGAATTTTCGACCTGATGCACGAGGTAAACCGTATCACCGTTTCACAACGACTCGGACGAGAGGAAGTCGTTGTACCGAATATTCTCAATCTCGGCGTGGATTTGATTGCAACAAGCAATATCCTGAAGGACGAGAAGAAGCAACCTTAAAAAAGAAAGAGGGGAAAATCTTTAATGGAACAGTCACTTGTGCTGACCTTTGACGTCGGCACGCAGAGTGCAAGATGCTTGCTTGTCAATGAGAGTGGAGACTTTGAGGATAAGGAGCAGCAAAAATACAAGGTTCCTTATTTATCAAAACAGCCCGGATGGGCAGAACAGACCCCGGATTTTTATTTTAACATTATAGCCGAAATGTCAAAAAAGGTTATCGAGAGAAATGCCGATAAGCTTGACCGCATAACATCCGTATGCCTTACCTGCATACGTGACACGGTGCTTTGCCTCGACAAGGACAAACGTCCGCTTCGTGACATAATATTATGGCTCGACGAGCGTGAGGCCGACGAGGACGGACAGATTCCGGCAGCAAAACGCGCATTGTTTTCGCTTGTGGGAATGGGAGAATCGGTAGATATGATTTACCGAGCCTCTACCGGCAACTGGATTATGCAAAACGAGCCCGAAATATGGGCCAAAACAGACAAATACGTTATGCTGCCGTCATATCTCAATTATCTTTTGACGGGCGAGCTTAAGGATTCCGTGGCAAATATGATAGGTCACGTACCGTTTGATTACAAAAACCGCCGTTGGATGAAACCCGGTGCTCTCACGCGCTGCGTGTGCAATGTTCCGTCCGAAAAGCTCTGTGAGCTTGTTCCGTCGGGCGAGGTCATAGGTAAAATCACAAAAGATGCGTCCGAAAAAACGGGCATCCCAATGGGACTTCCGCTTATAGCAACCGGTTCTGACAAGGGCTGTGAAACCATCGGTATGTCCGTTGTAAAATCAAACCGAGCAGCAATTTCCTTCGGCACGACCTCAACCTTACAGATGGCGGTTAAAAAATATTTTGAACCGCAGCCTTATATGCCGGCTTATCCGGCTGTTCCGAACGATATGTTCAATCCCGAATTCGAGGTCTATCGCGGATTTTGGATGATTTCGTGGTTTATAGAGCAGTTTGCCGCGAAGGATAAAGTTGACGCCGCCGAGGAGGGCGTTTGCATAGAGCGTTATCTTGACGATAAAATCAAGGATATTGAGGCCGGCTCCGGCGGACTTATTTTACAGCCGTTTTGGACTCCGGGCATCACGAACCCGAACGCGAGCGGCGCAATTATAGGCTTTTCGGATTTCCATACGCGTTATCATTTGTATCGTGCCATAATAGAGGGCATCTGCTTAGAGCTGTACCACGGGCTCGTTAAAATGCAAAAACGCTCAAGCGTCACGGTAGATGAGCTTTATGCCGGCGGAGGCGGCTCCAGCAGCCCGGTCGTATGTCAAATTGCCGCAGATGTGTTCGGCTTGCCCGTACACCGTATTCAGACTCACGAGGCGAGCGCAGTCGGCTGTGCCATGGTCGCGTTTATTTCACAGGGCGTTTACGGCAGCTATGATGACGCCATAGAGCATATGGTACATAAAAAAGACGTATTTATTCCGAACGAGGAAAACCACCGAACCTATATGAAAATTTACGGCAAGGCATATTCTCACCTTGCCTCAAGATTAAAGCCAATAGAAAAATACCTACATCATTTTCAAACAGGAGGACACTGATAATGAGTACAAAACCGTATAAGGGCTTTGAGCCTAAATGGATGCTTCAGAGAGCACCTGAGAACAGCTATCGTTCAATTTTCCGCTGGGGCGACCCCGACTTCTTCAAATATCCGAAGGAGAGCCTTTACAAATATGTTAAAAAACGCTGCAATCTCAAAGACGAGGAGTTTATGCAGTATAATGACGATTTGGGTCTTGACCCCGTAAATCTCGGCGAAGAGCACGCTCCGAAGATTGACAAAAAGCACGTAAAGGCCATTGCCGCAATAGTCGGCGAAAAGAACGTCTCACAGAGCGACTACGACCGTCTCGCCGTTTCCTACGGACAGACAATGTACGATCTTCTCAGAATGCGTCACCGTCGCTTTGACTCTCTTCCCGACCTTGTTGTTTTTCCGGAGACAAGCGAGCAGATTGAGAAAATCGTAGCCTACGTCACAAAGAATAAAATACCGCTCTATGTTTACGGCGGCGGCTCGTCGGTTACAAGAGGCGTTGAGCCCATTAACGGCGGCGTTTCTCTTGATATGCGCCGCAACTTCAACAAGGTCATTAAATTCAATGAGACCGACCAGACCATTACCGTTCAGGCAGGTATGTCCGGACCAAAGCTTGAGGAAACGCTTCAAAACGCTCAGAGCCTTTTCGGCGCAAAGCGTCCGTACACCTGCGGTCACTTCCCGCAGTCGTTTGAATATTCCTCCGTCGGCGGTTGGACCGTCACACGCGGTGCCGGTCAGAACAGCACCTATTACGGCACCATAGCCGATATAGTTGTTTCGCAGAAATATGCCACACCGATAGGTAAAATCGAGACAAGTCACTATCCGAGAGAGGCAACAGGGCCGAATCTCAATCAGGTTATGATGGGGGGCGAAGGCACCTTCGGCGTTCTTACCGAGGTCACACTCAAGATTTTCCGCTGGATGCCCGAAAACAGAAAACGCTTTTCTTATATGTTCAAGGACTGGCCGACAGCTATGCGCGCAGCTCGTGAAATGATGCAGTGTGAGTGCGGCTTCTCCTCTGTTTTCCGTCTTTCCGACCCGGAGGAGACTTCGTTAATGCTCCATCTTTACAACGTTGACGAAACGCCGCTTGAGCCTCTTCTCGATAAATTGGGCTACAAGGACTTTGAGCGCTGTCTCTTCCTCGGATTTACAGACGGCGAAAAGGGCTTCTCAAGAAACGTTGCGCATAACATAATGAAAATTGCCGTTAAGCACGGCGGCATCCCGATGACCGGCTACGTATGCAAGGGCTGGGAAAAGGGCCGCTTCAACGACCCGTATCTTCGCGATACGCTCATGGATTTCGGCTTTATGATCGATACGCTTGAGTGCACGGTCAACTGGTCAAATATGGCTCGCGTTCACCGTGAGGTTCGTGAGGTTTGCCATAAGCTTCCGAACACAATCGTTACAACCCATATGTCGCATTGCTATCCGCAGGGTGCAAACCTCTACTTCATCTTTATGACTAAGATGCAGGACGAAGAGGAATTCCGTGCTTACCACGCAACAATTCTCGACGCCATACAGAAGAGCGGTGCGGCCATCAGCCATCACCACGGTATCGGCAAGATGTTTGCCCCGTGGCTTGAGGGCTACCTCGGCGAAAAGGAATACGGCATAATCCGCACGCTTAAAAACTATTTTGACCCCGATTACCTTATGAATCCGGGCGGAACCATAGGCCTTGACCTTAAGCCCGAGGATAAAAAGTATCTGCGTGAGCATACCGAGTATGTTGACGAGCTCAAGGACTGAAAAGGCTTTTGAAGCGCGGCTCAAAGCCGTAACGTCAAGCATAAACACATAAAATCAAGGCTTTCGTCTCACCTGAAACGAAAGCCTTTTTATTGCCGATTACAGAAAAACTTACTTTTTGTATAAGCTTTCGGACATCATTCTTTGCTTTTGTCGAGCTAGTCGGCAAACGTCCTTTTTATGGTACCTTAAACGCATTATAATTAAATTATGAATATACAAAATTAATGAAAGGTACTTTATTATGAGCATTCAAGACGACATTAAAAACCTGTTCTCCGCAATCGAAAAAAACGTAACCGTCACCATTGAAACGAAGAGCGCAAGCGACAATGAAAAAGCTCCTACCGGTGCGGCCGAACCGGCTACATTCGACAGCTTAGATGATATGCTTGACAAGCTTGACAACACGCTCGACTCCCTTGAAGACGATATCGACAAAATACTTCAACGGTTCGATATGTGCCAAAGCACTCTCTCCGAGATAAAGGGCAGCCTTGACAAGCTCGAAAACACTCATTCGGCAGATGACGACGAAAACGAAGAGTGGAACGACAGGTGCGAGGAGCTCCGCGACAGAATCGAAGATATTGAGGACAGGTGCACCGACCTCCCCTTGGATATTTAATTGCCCCGGCAGAGGCAATCGTGTATATGCAAAAAGCGGCACTCACTCGTTTTTATGTTTCGGCATTTGCGGATGTTGACTGTTTGCCGTCGTAATTATATAATAATTTATAACATAATTTCGCCGCATATGTGATATGCCGCGCAAGCAAAGAGGTTCATCATGACAAATAAAAGTTATTCCATTATTTTCAGCAGCCCGACAGGCAACACGAGGCTGCTCGCCGACGCCATTCGCGACGCACTGCCGGAGGAAAACTGCAATTATTTCGGAGTGTGCGAAAACGCCGATACACAATCCGACATTTTGTTTATAGGCTTTTGGACGGATAAGGGAACCGCCGACAAGGCGACCTTGGATTTGCTCGAAAAGCTGAAAAATAAAAAGATTTTTCTTTTCGGAACGGCGGGCTTCGGCGGAGACGAAGAGTACTTCAAAAAAATCCTCGCAAATACAAAAAAGAGCATTAGCGGCAGCAACATCACAGTCGGCGAGTATATGTGTCAGGGAAAAATGCCGCAAACGGTCAGGGAGCGCTACATCAAAATGAAAAGCCTGCCGAATCCCACGCCGAATCTCGATATGCTGATTGAAAACTTTGACCGTGCTCTGTCTCATCCCGACGAAAACGATTTGAAAAGGCTGAGGCTCTCCGTGGAAAAGCTGTAATAAGAAGCAACAGCATAAACGATCCTGTTAAGCTGTGCCGCGTATCATATTACTATTGATTTATTGTAAAAATAATGATAAAATATTCAGCGTAGCACGTAAGCAGGTGTAGTTTAATGGCAGAACATCAGCTTCCCAAGCTGAATACGGGGGTTCGATTCCCCTCACCTGCTCCAAAAACGGCAAGTATCCTTTGATGCTTGTCGTTTTTTACTTTTTCGCATTTTACTCTCGTCTCGCTTTTCTTTCGTCTACCCTCAGTCCGCTCACTTCATTATTCGCTGTTCACTTTTCTCTCTTCGCTCAACCTCTCCTCTCTTGCAGAGGAAGGTGAGCCTCGTCAAGGCAAGCCGGAGGGATTCTGCCTCC
>UMDD01036733.1_pt1 | contig 24743 bp, 20 predicted proteins | sample 1964401 | NCBI WGS metagenome assembly UMDD01 (sample SAMEA4835985, study PRJEB28245) | human gut metagenome | biome: gut microbiome; material: fecal sample | place: Denmark | collected 2008
GCCGATGAACTGGAAATCCCTGTTGACAAAATCTCCGATACGCTGAAGGTTTCCGGCCGCCATATTTCGGTAGACGCGCCTTTCGTTGAAGGAGAAGACAACAGCTTGCTCGATGTGCTGGTCAACGACGATTCTCCTATGGCCGACCGCTCTTTGGTGAACGAGTCTCTTGCGAGGGAAATTGATAGAGCTCTTTCTACGTTAACCGATAGGGAAAAAGAAATCATACAGATGTTTTTCGGTATCGGACAGCAGGAAATGACATTAGAGGAAATCGGCGACAAATTCGGTCTCACACGTGAGCGTGTCCGCCAGATTAAGGAAAAAGCAATCAGAAGATTAAGACAAAGTAATCGTAGTAAATTGCTCAAATCTTATTTGGGATAAATAAGAATATCGGTTTCTGACAAATAAAAGAAATTAAGAAAACCGGTCTGTCCAGAGTGGATGGCCGGTTTTTTTATTATCTTTGCCCCATTAAACAATCAAAAAGAAGTTATGAAGCACATAAAAATAGTATTTGCAGTGATGCTCGTATTTACTTTGTGTACAGCGTTTACAATGAAAAGCCATAAGCCTGTTTATGCTTTTGGCGTAGCGGCGTCTTTCAATGATTCGGTAGTGTATTGTACGGAAATCCAAGTATTGGACAGTACGGCACTGGACAAGAACGGCTTTTTGCCCAAGCGTGACTTGTACAGCTATCAATTGAAAAACTATCTGGAATACGATTTGAAGAAACCCGATTATACGTGTATGATCTATTTCAGTGAGAATAAAAAGAAACTGGAAAAGGAAGCTGTCAAGGTAAAGGCGAAGTATAAGAAGAGCACAATGGTGTTGCAGGCTATTACGTCGGATAAGTTCAGTTTTAAGAAGCCGGAAGAGTAATCGGTGCGTTGCAACAATTATACGATACCTATGAGAATGAAGCTTTATACATTGCTGTGCATATCTTTTTTCCTTTTGTTTACGGCTTGTAATCAAGATGATGATCCGGTGCCACCTGAGGTAGGAAGTAGAACCGTGCTTGTTTACATTGTAGCGGATAATAACTTGTCGTCATTTGCGAAGGAAGATGTGGAAGAGATGATTGCAGGCATGGAATCCGTTGATTTGTCATCCAGTAACTTGCTGGTATATCAGGATGACAGGGTAGCACCGGTTTTGTTCCGGATCTCTAGAAACAAGAAAGGTCGTTTGGAGAAGGAGATAATCAAGGAATATGCAGAGCAGGTATCTACGAAGGCCTCTGTGATGAAGGAGGTAATGCATCGTGCTTTCTATGAATATCCGGCAGACAGTTACGGTTTGGTTTACTGGTCGCACGCAGACGGCTGGATTCCTTATCCGGTACCTTCGGCTTCTACACGCTGGATAGGGCAGGATACAGGAGAGGGGTAGGATAACCGTATGAATATATCTGACTTTGTTGATGTATTGGATGATGGGATGCCTCACTTTGACTTTATAATGTTTGACGCATGCTTTATGATGTCTGTAGAAGTGGCTTATGAGGTGCGTAATTATACCGATTATTATATCGGTTCGCCTACGGAGAATCCGGGCCCGGGCGCTCCTTATGACAAGGTTGTTCCTTATATGTTTAAACCGGGCGCAGCTGCACAAATGGCAGAAGCCTACTTTAATCATTATAAGGATAATTATAAAGCAGGAGAGGGTATTTCGAATGCAAACTGGACAGGCGGAACTTCCATTTGCGCTGTAAGGACAGATGCGTTGGATGATTTGGCGGATGTGACAGGGCAACTCTTGGAGCGCGCGGACAACGAAAGCGTGCCTTCTTTTAATACGGTGTTTGATTATGATAAGCGGGATATGGAAGAAGGACATGTCGGTTACTATGATTTCTCGCAGATGATGGAAATGCGGCTGGATGTCGAGGCTTATGTTGCTTGGAAGAATGTGTTTGATGCTTCTATTGTCTATTGGAATACTACAGATAAAAATTACTCCATGTTCAAAAGAATGTTTTCAATGAAAGGAACAAACGGCATTACGCATTATATCCCCCTTTCGGTTGATTCCAAAGCCGCTGAGGCTTACCGTTCCATGGCTTGGTATAAAGCTGCGGGACTCGAAAATATGGGCTGGTAGTATGTAGTAGGAATAGAAAGGACTTTGAATATGATATGGTTATAATGGAGATGCGTCCGAGAGGATGCATCTCTTTTTTTATGTTTTTCGTTATATTTTATAACTTGCAATGATTAAACTGCATGTTTTTAATAATAGCTTATTCTTCTTGTTATACAGGTATAATATATTATTAAATAGTATATTAACATTATTTTCCTAAGGAAACTATTTTATATTGGAAATTATTACTTCCTTTGCAGTATCAAACTAAAAAGAAAGAAATATGAAATATGCAATTATCGGTGGCGTTGCAGGTGGAGCCACGGCTGCTGCCCGGTTAAGAAGAATAGATGAGCAAGCTGAAATCATTTTATTGGAGAAAGGCAAATACATTTCCTATGCCAATTGCGGATTACCTTATTATATAGGCGGCGTTATCGCCGAGCGCGAAAAATTATTGGTTCAGACTCCCGCATCATTCGGTAAACGTTTCCGTATCGATGTGCGGGTAGAGAACGAAGTAATCGCAATCGATCCGGAAAAGAAAACATTGACTATCCGTAAAGCGGATGGAAAGGAATATGAAGAAACCTATGACAAACTTCTGCTTTCTCCGGGAGCCAATCCGGTGAAACCGCCTTTGGAAGGCATTGACTCGGAAGGTATCTTTACGCTTCGCAATGTAGAAAATACCGACCGGATTAAGGCTTATATCACAGACAAGCAAGTAAAACGCGCAGTTGTAGTAGGCGCAGGCTTCATCGGACTTGAGATGGCGGAAAACCTGCATCATGCGGGCGTTGCGGTTTCTGTTGTAGAGATGGGCAATCAGGTTATGGCGCCTATCGACTTCTCCATGGCTGCACCTATTCACCGGCATCTGATCGAAAAAGGCGTTTCCCTTTATCTGGAAGAGGGCGTTACCTGTTTCCGGCGTACTGAAGAGGGAATTACCGTTTTTCTGAAAAGTGGCAAAACGATTCCTGCCGATATGGTATTGCTTTCTATCGGTGTACGTCCGGCAACGGCATTGGCGCAACAGGCAGGTTTGGAGTTGGGCGAAACGGGCGGTATCCGGGTAGACGAGCACTTGGAAACTTCCGTAAAAGACATCTATGCTGTGGGCGATGCCATTGAATATCCCCATCCGCTGACCGGAAAACCGTGGCTCAACTATCTGGCCAATCCGGCAAACCGTCAGGGACGCATCGTTGCCGATAATATGGCCTTGGGCAATACCACATCCTACGAAGGAGCTATCGGTACATCCATCGCCAAAGTCTTTGATATGACGGTAGCCTCTACCGGACTTGCAGCCAAGCGTCTGAAACAATGGGGCATGGAGTATCAAAGCTCGGTAACCCATTCTGCTTCGCATGCAGGTTATTATCCCGATGCGTTGCCTCTGACCTTGAAACTGACGTTCCATCCGAAAACCGGAAAACTCTATGGAGCGCAATGCATAGGCTACGAGGGAGTGGATAAGCGCATCGACCAGATAGCGGGACTTATCAAACATGGCGGAACCGTTTACGATTTGATGGAAACGGAGCACACCTATGCACCGCCATTCTCATCGGCAAAAGACCCTATTGCCATAGCCGGATACGTGGCTTCCAATATTATCAGCGGCGCCATGCCGGTTATTTCCTGGCGCGAACTGGCAGAGAAGAAAGACGAAGTAATGCTGATAGATACCCGTACCCCCGAAGAATTCTCGTTCGGAACGATTCCGGGAGCTGTCAATATCCCGCTGGACGAGATGCGCGACCGTTTGTCGGAAATACCAGCGGATAAGCCCGTCGTGCTTTTCTGTGCCGTAGGTTTGCGCGGATATTTGGCACAACGTATTCTGATAGGACGCGGTTATCGCAATACGGCCAACTTGATAGGCGGATATAAGACCTATTCTACAGCAGTGGCGCCCATTCCTGCTCCTACGGCATCATCGCCGGCTCAGCCTGCTGCATCCGCTCCGTCGCAATCGGCACAGAGCGGTTCTGCCAAAGAGCCTTTGAGGGTTAATGCCTGCGGCCTGCAATGTCCCGGCCCTATCATGCAGGTAAAGAAAGCCATAGACAGCATCGCTCCGGGCGAGCGGGTGGAAATTGTGGCGACCGATGCCGGATTCGCACGTGATGCTTCTGCCTGGTGTGCCACTACGGGCAACAAGCTGATAGAGAAAAAGGAAGAAAAAGGACGCTACACGGTATTGCTTGAAAAAGGCGATGAGGCTTGTGCCTGCCCGTCGTCTCTTCCGGCAGCAGGCGGACGGGGAAAAACTTTAATTCTTTTTAGCGATGATTTAGACAAGGCTTTAGCTACCTTTGTACTCGCTAACGGTGCAGCGGTAACCGGACAGAAAGTGTCGATATTCTTCACCTTCTGGGGATTGAATGTCTTGAAGAAGATACAGAAACCCCGGACAGAGAAAGATATTTTCGGAAAGATGTTCGGTATGATGCTTCCGTCCAGTTCATTGCGGCTGAAACTGTCCAAGATGAATATGATGGGCTTGGGCAGCAGGATGATGCGCTTCCTGATGAAGCGGAAAGGAATAGATTCTTTGGAATCGTTGCGTTCTCAGGCGTTGGCGCAAGGGGTTGAGTTTATTGCTTGTCAGATGTCTATGGATATGATGGGCATCCGGCGCGAAGAATTGCTGGACGAAGTTACCATAGGCGGTGTAGCGACCTATATGGAGCGCGCGGACAAGGCGAATGTGAATCTATTTATATAAACGGAATAATGGAAACTTTATGTAGAATCCGCGATATTTACCGGGCGATAGCCGAGTTTGAAGTAAAATTCATGCAGGAGTTTGACTTGTCGTTGAATGAGGGTATGCTGTTGTGTACCTTGCTCAATACGCCCAAACTCACCTCCAGCGAGATAGCGGAAGCGCTCGGACTGTCAGCTTCCAATACTTCCAAGGTAATCCGCTCGGTAGAGGACAAGAAGCTGATTACCCGACTGGTGGGAAAAACGGATAAGCGTCAGATGCACTTTGCACTGACGCCGGAAGGGAAGAGCCGTATTACGGTTATAAAAAACAGCACTCCCGAAATTCCGGCCCTATTGCAGGAGATTGTTTAGAGAGAGGCTTTCCGGTTTATTCATGGTGATACGGCCCGCCGTTCAGTATGGTCATGGCACGGTATAACTGCTCTACAAAGATAAGTCTTATCATCTGATGCGAAAAGGTCATGCGCGAAAGAGACAGCTTTTCGTGTGCCGCTTCATAGACTTTGGGTGAGAAGCCGTAAGGGCCGCCAATAATAAAAACCAGCCGTTTGTTTACGGTGTTCATCTTGCGCTTCATATAGTCCGCGAACTCTATGGAGCGCATTTCTTTTCCGCCCTCATCCAGCAGCACTACCACATCGCCCGGTTGGAGTGCTTTCAGTATCAGTTCGCCCTCTTTTTCTTTTTGTACGTCCGCGGAGAGGCTTTTGGTATTTTTCAGTTCCGGGATAACTTCCATATCGAACGAGAGATAGCGTCGCGTGCGCTGTATGTAGTCATTGATGGCTGTAATAAAGTGCTGTTCTACGGTTCGTCCTACGACGAGCAAGGTCATTTTCATATGAATTACTGATTTTCGTGCAAAAATAATCCTTTCCTGTGAGAATGTCGCTTTTCTTTTCTTGTTATTTATAAGATTTGCTTACCTTTGCCTATCATTAATACTTGTGAAAATGAATAAACGAGTAGTAATATTATGGCTCTGCTTCTTTGTCTGGACAGTTTCGCTTATGGCACAAGACGTACCGGCAGGAGTGGTCGCCGCCTTTAAAAAAGGAAATTCTCAGGAACTGAACGGGTATCTGAGTGATAAAGTGGAACTGATTCTGGAGAGTCGTTCAATCAATGTCGACAACCAAGCGGCAGAGAAAAAGATGGCATCTTTCTTTTCCGGTAATCGGGTGAGCGGTTTTACGGTGAATCACCAGGGAAAGCGCAATGAGTCGAGTTTCATAGTCGGTACGCTGACAACCGCGAACGGAAACTTCCGGGTGAATTGTTTCTTTAGAAAAGTGGCAGGCAAATATGTGATACACCAAATAAGAATAGATAAGACAAATGAATAAGGAAGAAGAATTGATTGACAGGCTGATTGACCTGGCCTTTGCCGAAGATATAGGCGATGGTGACCACACCACTCTTTCGTGCATTCCTGCTACGGCAATGGGCAAATCCAAGCTTTTGATTAAAGAAGCCGGTATTCTTGCCGGTATCGAGGTAGCTAAAGAAGTGTTCCGTCGTTTCGACCCCACCATGAAAGTGGAAGTATTCATCAATGACGGCACTGAAGTGAAGCCGGGCGACGTGGCTATGGTTGTGGAAGGCAAGGTGCAGTCTTTGTTGCAGACCGAACGCCTGATGCTGAACATTATGCAGCGTATGAGCGGCATCGCTACCATGACCCATAAGTATGCCGAGAAGCTGAAAGGTACGAATACCCGTGTGCTCGATACCCGTAAGACAACTCCGGGCATGCGTATTCTGGAAAAGATGGCTGTGAAGATAGGTGGCGGCGTGAACCATCGAATCGGTCTGTTCGACATGATTCTGCTGAAAGACAATCATGTTGACTTCGCCGGTGGTATCGACAAGGCCATTACCCGTGCCAAGGAATATTGCAAGGAGAAGGGCAAGGACCTCAAGATAGAAATTGAAGTACGCAACTTCGACGAACTGCAACAGGTACTCGATTTGGGTGGCGTAGACCGTATCATGTTCGATAACTTTACACCCGAAATGACGAAGAAAGCCGTAGAAATGGTAGCAGGCCGTTATGAAACGGAATCTTCCGGCGGCATCACCTTTGACACTCTGCGCGACTATGCCGAATGCGGCGTAGACTTTATCTCGGTAGGTGCTTTGACGCATTCCGTAAAAGGATTGGACATGAGCTTCAAAGCCTGCTGATAAAGGCGATATAATACAGGAGAAAGCCTCTCATAGGGAATGCTGCCCGTCAGGGCAGGTCTGTGAGAGGCTTTTTTTCTTATGTTATAAAGGGCAAATGATGAAACGGAAAGATATGGATAACCTTATTCTTTAACTTCTTTTTAGAGATTCTATTGCAGCATTCTGCCGGATGCTGCGTCTAACCAACAAACGACGCGAAGAGGCGTCCGTAAAACGAGCACTGACATTGGAAAATGAGATAGAACTGATAGAGGGCTGCCGGGCAGGAAAGGATTCCGCCCGAAAGGAACTTTACACTCTCTATTCCAAGCAGATGCTGGCGGTATGCTACCGTTATACGGGCGATATGGATGCGGCGCACGATGTTTTGCACGATGGCTTTATCAAAATCTTCACCCGCTTCACGTTTCGCGGTGAATGTGCGTTGGGCACGTGGGTAACGAGGGTGATGGTGACACAAGCTATCGACTATCTGCGACGGAAACACCGTTTCAGCCAACTGGTGGTAAACGAAGAACAACTTCCCGATGTGCAGGACGAAGCGAGTATTGCCGAAAGCGGAAGCAGGCTTTCAGAGGAAGTGTTGATGGCGTTCGTGGCGGAACTTCCCGACGGCTGCCGTACCGTGTTCAACTTGTATGTGTTCGAGGAGAAGTCGCACAAGGAGATTGCGGAACTGCTTCATATCAAGGAGCATTCGTCTACCTCGCAGTTGCACCGTGCCAAGTGTATGTTAGCGAAAAGAATTAAAGAATATACTGAATATGAGAGAAAAAGATGAAATAACCGGATTGTTCCGTAGCCGTCTGTCCGGCACAGAGATGACGGTACGCGATGGCTTTTGGGAGCAGTTGCAGGAAGACGCGGCATCTCCGGCTGCAGGCCGGAAGAGAGCGATTGTTCTTTCTCCTAAATATTATCGGGTGGCAGCTGCCGCATCCGTTATATTTGTGCTGGGAGCCGCTTCGGCCGCTTTCTGGTATTTCTCTCCGAAAGAGGAGATAAAGGAAGCCTTTACGCAAGTGGCTGCTTTGACGCCGGAAGGCAATTTGGACGGAGATGTGGTGCAGGAATCTTTTCCATCTATCCATCAGGTAACCCCGATGGTACGGAATTCCGGTACAAAACAACCTGCCGATGGAATTCCCGCAGGCATGACTGCCCAATCGGAAACTGAGGGCGAGTCCGTTTCCGTCCGGCTTTCCATCACTATCAGGCAGCGGGTGCAGCAGACCGGTGACGGTTACTTCAGCAATAGTGCCGTTGCACAAACCGGCAGTTCTTATCAGAACACCACCGGCCGGGTAAGTTCTGCTTCGGACACCTTTTCCGCTGTTCCTGCGGAAGAAGAGCAGGCAACTACTCCTTTAAAATACCGGAAATCGCGTAAGTGGGCGTTGAAAGCAGCTCTTGGAACCTCTCTTCCTAAAGGGGACTACAATATGCCGCTGACGACGGCAGTTACAGTGGAACGTAGTCTGAACAGCCGGTTCGCGTTGGAAACGGGTATTCTGTATAATCGCTTGCATGCCGACCGCACGCTCCATACTTTAGGGATTCCCGTAAAATTGAATATGACATTGGCAAGTACTCCCAAACTCGATTTATATGCCACTGTAGGCGGAACTGCCGAAAAGTGCATTGCCGGCGCTGCGGATAACGGCTTTAATGCGGAACCCGTTCAACTGTCGGTAGCGGCAGGAGTAGGGGTGCGTTACAGATTGAATGACCGGTTTGCTTTGTTTGCCGAGCCTTCGGTTTCCCACCATTTCGGTACGGACTCCGAAACCGGAACCTTGCGGACGGAACGCCCTACGAACCTGAATCTTTTGTGTGGAGTGCGCATGACTTATTAACCTTAAAGACAATACAACAAAATGAAGACTCTCTGTAAACTATATAAATACGGATATCTGATACTTGCAATGGCAGCTTGCCTTATGCTTGCATCCTGCGGTAAAGAATCGCTGGATTACAATCATCCGGATGTAGATTTGTTTGTAAAACAGCTGAAAACCGGCAAATATTCTACTCAAAGTCCTGAAGGACTGAGTAATGTTCCCAAGTTTGCTAAAGAAGATATTGAAGAACTCCTGAAGTATGCCGAGGATTTGACGGTAATACCTTCTTTTCCGTTAGCTCCCGTATCCTATTCGGCAGGCGGAAAACTGCGGTTAGGCGAATGTATCTTGTGGACGGTGGAAACGATTCGTTTGGGACATAATGCTTCGATGGGGTGTAAGATGGTGCATACCGATGCCGAGAATTATGAAGGCATCTACTTCCTGACCGATGAGGAGGTGCTCGATGCAGCCGCCCGTTATCGCCGTTGGTGGGAAGGCCGGAAATATCCGCGTACCATGTGGACTATAGACCCCTGTTACGATGAACCGCTTTGCGGAAGCAGCTATATGTGGTGGTGAGATTAGGTATAAAGTGTAAGGTATAAAAAACAATCGGGGTGAAGTATTCTATTCTCTTTTTGGGGTTGCTTTGTGCGGTAACCTTTCCTCTTTACGCTCAAGAGTGGACGCCGCAAGACTCTTTGCGTCTGCACCGGTTGCTGGATGGCGGGGGGGAGATGAAGCTGAATCCGGATGTATTGAAGGAAATGGGCGTTGATGCTCCTTTGGGCTCTCCAAAGGCTGATGTAAGTAAGACGTGGATGGACTTTGATGCTTCCTTACCCGCAATGCCTCGGATGCCGGAGAAAAAGGTAGTGCTTACCTTACGGCCTTATACCGCAAACACCAAATACAACTGGGATCCCGTCTATCAGAAGAAGATTACGGTGAACAAGAATACATGGCGGGGCAATCCGTTCTACGAACTGATCAGGCTTAAAATCTATACAGACTGGGCAAAGCGTCCGTTGGATGCCGGGCCGCGTGAGAGTATCGAACAGATAGAAGCTACCGGTTTGCGCTATATGGTGACCGAACGTGCCAACAATATGGCAGTGGGGAGTTGGCGAAGTGTCGGCGGTGGTGGCATTGCAGGTGATTTCATGCGTCCTTTTACAAAAGATTTCTGGAACAGGAAAGCTGCCAGACGCCGTGCACGTACTTTGGAAGTATTAAGGACTTACGGCGATTCCATAACTGCCCGCCGTAAAGAGACGATTATCAAATAGGGATATTCCGCTTTGAGTATTGAACTTTATTTCTCCGCTTCTTGTTTTCATAAAAATAAACTTTTAAAGGATAAATTAATGAATAGAATAACTTCTTTGTTTGGAATAAAATACCCCGTCATTCAGGGCGGTATGGTATGGTGCAGTGGCTGGCGGTTGGCGTCGGCAGTAAGTAATGCCGGTGGTTTGGGGCTGTTGGGTGCAGGCTCCATGCATCCCGAAACTTTACGTGAGCATATACGGAAGTGCCGTGCGGCTACGCATCATTCGTTTGGAGTGAACATTCCTTTAATGTATCCCCAGATAGAGGAAATCATGCAGATTGTGGTAGATGAGGGGGTGCGTATCGTGTTTACTTCGGCCGGAAACCCTACGACATGGACCGCTTGGCTGAAGCAGCATGGCATTACAGTGGTGCATGTTGTTTCGTCATCGCGTTTTGCCATGAAAGCCGAGGCTGCCGGTGTAGATGCCATCGTGGCCGAGGGCTTTGAAGCCGGCGGACATAACGGGCGTGAAGAGACGACTACGCTTTGCCTGATACCTGCTGTACGTGCAGTTACCTCACTGCCTTTGATTGCTGCCGGCGGCATTGCTACCGGTGAGGCGATTCTTGCCATGCGTGCTTTGGGGGCCGATGGTGTTCAGGTGGGTACGCGGTTTGCTTTGACCGAAGAAAGTTCAGCCAGCGAAGTGTTTAAAGAATATTGCCTGCATCTGAAAGAGGGGGATACCCGTTTATTATTGAAGAAACTGTCTCCGGTACGTCTGGCCCGCGGTAATTTTCAGCAGGCAGTGGCGGCTGCCGAAGCTGCAGGGGCTAAGGAAGAGGATTTACGTATCCTTTTGTCGAGAGGACGTGCCAAACGCGGCATTTTTGAAGGAGACCTTGAAGAGGGCGAACTTGAAATAGGTCAGGCTTCCGCCTTGCTCAATGAGAAAGGAATACAGACGGTAGCAGAAGTGATGGACGAACTGGTAACAGGTTATCAGCGGGCATGCGAAACGCTTGCCGCCAATGTTTGCGAGCGTTGGGACGTTTGACAGTTGATATAAACGATTTTGCCTATAGTGAAAAATCCTTTTGACGTACATTGTACCGGATTTCCACTATAGGCAAAATTATATGACAGCAAGCCTGCTTTTATCCTTTAGGGGGAATGTTCGGAGCTTTACCGCTGTTGTTGCTGTTGTTTGCTGACGGAGCATTGCCCGTGGGAGAGGCAACGCTTTCGTTTGCAGTGGCCGAAGCGGTTGTTCCGGCAGTTGCCGTAGCCGTGGCGGTTTTGCCTGCAACTTGTGCAGCCGGTTGTTCTTCCCAATGGAACGGTTCGAAAGTGCTGTTCGGGTCAACCCAGCTTGGCTTCTTGGAAGCGTAGATGATGAACGGAGCAATCACCACGACAAGTGCGCCGATGATAAGTACGGAGAACCATACGGTATTGCTGCCGGTAGAAATCTGGCTGGGCGGGATGAAACTCAGTACGAATGCAAGCAGTGAGCCGCAGAAGCCGAGGCCGCCTACAAGCCACATCAGACCGTTACCGCCTTTACCGATACGGAACGGACGGTTCAGTTTCTTCATCTTATAACGCAATACGATGGCTCCGGAGAACATCAGCATATACATGATGAGATAAAGCACCACTGTCAGTTGTGAAAGAATCTGGTAGAAACTCTGTACCGAAGGCATCACCACGAACAGAAGGCTTAATACGGTTACAGCGCCACCTTGTACGAACAGAATGTTCTTTTGTACACCCAGCTTGTTTGTTTTCTGGAAGAACGGAGGCATATAACCTGCCTTGCCCACGGCAAAGATACCTTTGGACGGACCGGCAACCCATGTCAGCACACCTGCCAGCACGCCGAACGCCAGTGCAACGGCTATAACCGGCGACAGCCAGGAAGCATGGATGTAACGGAAGTAATTGTCGAAACCTACCAGCAGGCTTTGTGTAAGGCTGATGTCCTTGGCCGGAATAATGACACCTAGAGCGAATGTGCCCAACACGAAGATAAGCACCGTAATCAGTGCACCGATAAACACAGCCTTCGGATAGTTCTTGGACGGATTGTTTACATCCTTCACGTGGATACCGCCCATCTCCATACCTGCATAAAAGAGGAAGATACTTGCGGCAAGCACCACATTGTCAAAGTTCGTCAGGTCGGGGAAAAAGCTGCTGTGGAAGTCCATATTGGAATGTCCGCCTGTGGCAAGGTAGATAATGCCGAGGACAATCAGTAATCCGGCAGGGATAATCGTACCTACCAGACCGCCGACTTTGGCTACCTTTCCTACCCAGCTCATACCTTTCAGGGAAATGAAAGTTGCCAGCCAGTAGATAACGAGCACCACGACCAGCGTATAGTACTTGTTGTTTGCCAGCGACATGTCGTGTACGTCGTTCATGCCGATGAAAGCGATGGACACAGCACCGAACGTCAGTACCGTAGGATACCAGATTGTACTTTCAATCCACTGCACCCAGATAGCGAGGAAGCCGAGTTTCTTTCCGTAGGCTTCACCCACCCAGCGGAACACACCGCCTTGTTTGTCTTGAAACATTGCAGCCAGTTCCGCAGCCACGAGTGACGTAGGGATAAGAAAGACAATGGCTGCAAATAAATAATAGAAGGCCGAACTCATTCCGTACACGGCCTCGGCGGGCAGTCCACGCAGGGATACTACAGCCGTCACATTCATGATTGCCAGGGTAAACACTCCCAGCTTCACTGTTTGTTTAATATTTGCCATAAGTTAAGGTTTTTGGTGAAAAATATATTCGAAATCAGCGTTTATAACAACCCTTGGGAACAGTTGTTCCCGGCGGGTAGAGGAAAATCCCGGCTTTAACAATTAAGGAGCACTCTTTGCCGGTTCCTGTTCTATCTTTTTGTAATAGTCTTGCTTTTCCTTGTTGCGCCGCTCTACCAGGCTCGTTACGTATACTGTGAAAATGGGGAACATCATCATGCCCAGCGCTGCCAGCAGCACGGACAGTACCCGCCCTGTGACAGTGACCGCTATTATATTGGAGCCTACCGTAGTTACATCCATGAACGCCCACCACAAGGCGTCGCCATACCCCTTTACCAGAGGGTTGCTCCCATGCTCCATGACGTAGAATGCAAGGCTTGAGAAATAGACGGTAGCCAGCAGCATTGTCAGGTAAGATACGAACAAGCCCGATGCGCGGTTGTACGTCAGCCATCCCACCACGATGGCCATGGCATAGCCGCCCCGTACCAATGGGATGAAACGCAGCATATAGGTGACTTCGGGTGAGAAAGTCCAGCCCATATAGGCAATGATATTCTGATAAGGAATAGCTACCAGCAGAAAGATGAAATGAGTGGCTACATAACGCATCTTGTCTGTTGCCAGGAACCATTCCAGTACAAAGTCCGCCAGGAACAATGCGCAAATCCATAGCTGTACTTCCATGTACACCGATTGCTCGTAGAAGGGGATGCCTTTGAACGTATCAATGGAGATGCTGATAACCAGGAACAGCGAAAGCAGCAGGATGATAACATGCAATATGCCGTATATCCCTTTCTTTCGTAAAACGAATTCCGATAGAGCCATTTTCATAATGAAGGTCTGTTTGGTTACGGAATTGCCGTCGGCAACCCGTAATTCATCATTAAAGAGGTTGCCCCTCAGCGTCCGTAACGTTTTCGGAGCAACCTTGGAAAAAAGAGTACGAGAGATTATTCTGTAATTGTCACATTGTCGCCGTTGAATACGCCCAGGCCGAGCTTGTTCATGATGAACTTGACGGCCAGTTGCGCCTTGACGGAGTTACCGGCTTCGTCCAACGGTGGAGCGAAAGCGGAAACGCCCATCACACCGGGCAATACGGCCATTACGCCACCGCCTACGCCGCTCTTGGCAGGTATGCCGGCAGTGTACATCCAGTCGCCCGAATGCTCGTAGAAGCCCACGGTAGAAATCATTGAAGTGATTTTCGGTGCGAGCCCCGCATCGAATACGCTTTGTCTGGTAACGGGATTGACGCCGTTGTTGGCAATCGTTCCGGCTGCAATGCCCAATTGTTCGGCTGTGATGCCCAGCGAGCATTGGCGGGTATAAAGGTCGAGCGCCACATCCGGATCGTCGTAGATACGGTTGTAATTCTTCAATAACCAGGCAATGGAGCGGTTGTTGAAGTTCGTAGCCGTTTCCGATTTGTACAGTTCGTCGATGAGTTGCGGAGCGGAGCCGCACAGTTCTGTGATATTCTGTACAATGGCATCCCACTTCTTGTCCGGATTGCCCACCGGCTGTACCATGGAGCAAGCGGAGATAGCGCCTGCATTTACCAACGGTGTAGAGGGATGGTCGTTTTCCAGCAAAATGGCAATGATAGAGTTGAACGGCAGTCCTGTTGCATCGGCGCCAATCATATCCAGCACTTTCTGTGCACCGTATTGGCGCAGGATAAGTATGGCGGTATGCACTTTTGAAACGGATTCTATGCCGAAGCGGTAGTCCGTATCTCCGATATTGATGGTTTGTCCGTTCATCAGGCAGATGCTGAGGCCGAACAGCTTGGAGTCTATGTTGGCAAGGTACGGAATATAATCCGCATTCTTGCCGCCGGTTTGTTCTTTCACCTCATTGTAGGCTTCCAGGGCAACTTCCTTGATTTGAGAGATTGATATTTTCTTTTCCATAATCTATATATAGAGAGAGTTTATATGGAATAAGGAATAGGAGACTGGAGTTTCAATCTCCTAAAGCCTTATCCGATACATGGTTTAATGTATGAAAGCAATAAAGCGGTAAGCTGATTCTTGCTTTATTATTTTTTGTGGTGTCTTCCGCCGTGATTGAAGATTTTGCTTTCTACCGGCAGATTCTTATCCTGTGCCATGCGGGTGGGAGTGGGGTAATCCAGTTTCTCCAGTTCGACAATGGCGTTTTTGATGTCGCCCAGCAGCATATCTGCCATGTCGCGGCTGAATCCCTGGCGGACAACGACACGCATTACTACGTAATCTTCCAGTTTGGAAGGCAGTGTATAGGCGGGAACCATCCAGCCTTGTTGCGAGAGTTTATCCTGCAAGTCATACAGTGTCCATTTGGCGGTCTTTGCATACTCCGGTTTCAAGTACCAGATGAACAACGGGTTCACTACTTCATCGGAATAATTCACGAACGGAGCCATTTTTCCGATTTCGTCGTGGATATACTTGGCGATTGTGAGCGAATTGTACTGTACTTCTTTGTAACCCTGGAATCCTAAGCGGATAAACTGGTAATACTGTCCTAAAATCTGTGCGGCAGGACGGGAGAAGTTCAAACCGACTTGCGTGATATTGGCGCCGAGATAATTTACGCTGAATGACATCTCTTCGGGCAGATACTCTTTGCCTTTCCAGCAAACCCAGCCCAGACCCGGATAGACCAAGCCGAACTTGTGACCGCTGACACTGATGGAAAGCACCCATTTCAAACGGAAGTCCCACTTTTTCTCCGGATACAGGAACGGGAGGATGAAACCGCCGCTGGCAGCGTCTACGTGGATGGGAATGTCGTAGCCGGTCTTGGCATTGTATGCGTCGAGCGCTTTGTCGAGCGCTTCAACATCGTCATTCAGTCCTGTCCATGTAACCCCCTGGATAGGTACGATACAGATGGTGTTCTCGTCACACATTTTCAGGGCTTCTTCAGGGTCGAGTGTGGTTTTGTCAAGAGTCAGGGGCACTTCGCGCATTTCAATCTGCCACAGTTGGGCAAACTTTTCCCATACCACCTGGAAACCGGTAGAGATAACGAAGTTCGGCTTATCGAACGGTTTGCCTTGCGCCTGACGTTTCTTGCGCCAGCGCAGCCATGCAGCTACACCGCCCAGCATACACGCTTCGGAAGAACCGATGGCGAGCGCGCCTGTTTTCCAGGTATCTTTTTCCGAAGAGTTCCACAAGTTGGCAACGATGTTGATACATTTACCGTTCATTACGGCGATGCGGGGATACTCGGTTTCATCGATGTAGTTGATGTTGATGGCTTCGTTCATCAGCTTGGTTGCGTATTCGTCCATATAGGTGGTGACGAATGTAGCCAGGTTCAGACGGGGCTGTGTTTGGGCGAAGGTCTCATCCTTCACCATCTGGTAAGCGATTTCGGGAGTCGTAGGCCCGTCTGGTATTTTTTCTACCGGCGAGGGTTGCAACATACGGTTTGAGCCGAATACATCTGTCTTGGCATCTCCTTTTCTGAAATTCAAATCTTCCATATAACTGTAAGTTTTTAAAGGTTTAGGCGGCGGGGACTTTCCCCGTCGAATTTTCCACAACAACGACCCCCGCGAAAGAAAGTTCCGCCGTTTTACATTATTTGGCGTTTATTAAAAGGGCAGGGCGGAAATCCTGGCGCTCTATCGTGCTGTTGCTTTTTAATTATCACTTGTTCTATCCGAACATTCTGTTGCATCGCTTGTTGTCCTTCCACTAACTAATCCGCTTTTAAAATTATGAAGATTAATACCGGACAAGGAACCATTCCTCTTATTACGCTTATAGGTATCTGGTCTGTTTCTGCACTGACCTCATTGCCGGGCTTGGCTGTTTCGCCTATTTTGGGAGAACTTTCTACGATTTTTCCCCATGCCACGGAGTTGGATATACAGATGTTGACTTCTTTGCCTTCCTTGCTGATTATCCCTTTTGTACTATTGGCAGGTAAACTGGCGGAGAAACGCGATTTTATCCGTTTGCTGCGGGTGGGGCTTTGGCTGTTTGCAGCGAGCGGGGTACTTTATTTGTTTTCTTCCAGGATGTGGCAGCTAATGGCTGTCAGCGCTTTGCTCGGTATCGGGGCAGGATTGATTATTCCGCTTTCTACGGGATTGATTTCACGGTATTTTACGGGAGAGTATCGCGTCAGGCAGTTTGGCTATAGCTCTGCCATAACCAATATGACGCTGGTGGTGGCTACGGCTGTAACGGGGTATCTGGCAGAGGTGCACTGGCGTTTGCCTTTTGCCGTTTATCTGTTGCCGTTGATTTCTTTAGTTCTTTCGGCTTATTTAAAGAAGGATGCGGCTTCGGTAACAATCAAGCAGGCGGCGGCTATCATTCCTCCCATTCAATCTACGCCTGTAATCTCCGGTAAATATGGCATACACATACGCCATCTTGTTCAGTTAATGTTATTCTACGGGTTAGTTACTTACGTAGTTCTTGTGGTTACTTTTAACTTGCCTTTCTTGATGGAAGCGCATCACTTTTCAAGCGGTAATTCCGGGCTGATGATTTCTCTGTTTTTCCTTGCCATTATGGCTCCCGGATTTATGTTGGATAGTTTGGTGAAGCTTTTGGGGAATAAAACAAAACTTTACAGCCTTTTGGCTATTGCCATCGGATTACTGTTGATATGGATTTCGCCTACGGAATGGCTCATCGTGCCGGGATGTATTTTAGTAGGTTTGGGCTATGGCATCATCCAACCTCTGATTTACGATAAGACAGTTGATACTGCTATCCCTCAGAAGACAACGCTTGCCCTTGCCTTTGTAATGGTGATGAATTATCTTGCCATACTGCTTTCTCCCTTCATTACAGACTTTTTCCAATGGATATTCCATACCGGTTCGCAAGAATTTCCGTTTATCTTCAATCTGTGCATAACAATATTGATTATGTATTGGGCGTATGCAAAGAAAGAAGAATTCCTGTTTAGTGATTAGTGATTAGCGATTAGGGGTTAGTGGTTAGTGATAAGCGATGAGTGATAAGTTATGCTGAATCATAATTCATCACTACCCCCTAATCACTAATCGCTTATCACTAACTCCTAACCACTTATAGTTCTATCTCCTCATACCTCATTCCGAACACATCTGCCACTGCCTTATACGTCACTTTCCCTTCTACCACATTCAGTCCCAATGCCAATGCCGGATCATCTTTACAAGCCTGTTTCCAACCTTTGCAAGCTAATGCCACGGTATAAGGCAGCGTTGCATTTGTCAATGCCATAGTGGAAGTAAACGGTACGGCACCGGGAATATTGGCCACCGCATAGTGCACAATGCCATCCACGACATATGTCGGTTCGCTGTGGGTAGTGGGATGGGACGTTTCAAAACAACCGCCCTGGTCGATGGCGACATCCACAAGTACGGTTCCGGGCTTCATCATTTTCAGCATCTCCCTCGTAATCAGATGCGGCGCTTTATCGCCTGGGATAAGTACCGAACCTATCACCAAATCCACGGTAGGCAGTTCCATTTTAATATTGTGAAGCGAGGAATAGAGTGTTTTTACATTCTTGGGCAATACTTCGCTGAGATAACGCAGACGCGTCAGGTTGACATCCGTAATCATCACTTCCGCACCCATTCCCGCAGCCATTTGTGCGGCATTGGTACCGACTACGCCACCTCCTAAAATAAGCACACGCGCAGGGCGGACACCCGGTACGCCACCCATTAGCTTGCCCTTTCCGCCTTGCGGCTTTTCCAAAAAGCGGGCTCCTACCTGGGTAGCCATACGTCCTGCCACTTCACTCATGGGAGTAAGCAGTGGCAAGGAATGGTCATCCTTCTCTACGGTTTCATAGGCGATACATACGGCATCGCTCTCAATCATGGCTTCGGTCAGTAATTTATCGGCTGCAAAGTGGAAATAGGTAAATACCACTTGTCCCTTTTTAATCAGTTTGTACTCAGGTGCAATAGGCTCCTTCACTTTGACAATCATGTCGGCTATGGCATAAACGTCTTCAATGGCAGGTAGGATTTGCGCACCTACGGCGATGTAATCATCGTCAGAGAACCCGCTGTTTGCGCCGGCCGTTGCCTGCACATACACCGTATGACCTTTCTTCACCAACTCGGCTACTCCGGCAGGGGTCATTCCTACACGGTTCTCGTTGTTTTTGATTTCTTTGGGTACTCCGATAATCATAATGTCATCTGTTAATGGTTAAACATGTTGCAAGATAGTGATTTATCTTTCTCATTGTCATTTTGCACAGCGTGTTTTACAACAGAAAACGCCTGCTTTTTTCTTGTGTGTGACGGCAGGATTATTCTTTTTGGGTTAGGCGGAGAGAACTATTCTTTTTATATTTGCATGCATTAAAAAATAGGATATGAACTGTAAGAATATAAAATACCCGATACTTTTCTCTTTTTTGTTTTTTGCAGGCAGCATACAAGGTGGATATGCGCAAGAAGCGTCCGAGGTGGAAACCGGACCGGACATACAGCAGGCATCTTTCACGCCCCCTTTCGATTTTCCGATTGTCTTTTCCGGTAACTTCGGCGAGATACGCTCCAATCACTTTCACGGTGGGCTGGACTTCAAGACCGGCGGAGCCATAGGCAAGCCTGTACATGCTTTGGCAGACGGGCATATCTCGCGCATCCGTGTGACGCACGGTTCGGGATATGTGCTCGATGTGGACTACGATAACGGTTATTCCACTATCAACCGACACCTCAGCGCATTTGTGGGCGATATAGCCCGAAGGGTGAAAGACTTGCAGTATGAACAGGAAAGCTGGGAAGTGGAGATTATCCCCGAACCGGGGGAATATCCGGTAAAGGCGGGGCAGGTGATAGCCCTTAGCGGCAACACGGGTTACTCTTTCGGCCCTCACCTGCATCTGGATATGATTGAGTCGGCAACAGGAGATTATGTCGACCCGCTGCCTTTTTTTATGGAGAAGGTGAAGGACAATATCGCTCCCCGTGCCGAAGGCATCATTTTGTTTCCCCAACCGGGCAAAGGCGTGGTGAACGGAAAGCAGATACACCGGACTTTCCCTGTAAATCCTACCCAGCCTATTACTGCCTGGGGACTGATAGGTGCAGGAATCCGTGCCTATGATCATATGGACGGAGTGGGCAACCGCTACGGCGTGCATACCGTTATTCTCGAAGTGGACGGTGAAGAGGTGTTCCGCAGTGTGGTCGACCGCTTTGCTTACGAAGAAAACCGCTATATCAATTCATGGACGCACGGACAGTACATGAAGTCGTTCATCGAACCCGGCAACCGTCTGCGCATGCTGCATGCTTCCAACGGCAATCGGGGACTGGTGGAAATCAACGAAGAGCGTCCTTACCGATTTGTATATACGCTAAGTGATGCGTTAGGCAACACCTCGAAAGTCCGTTTCACCGTACAAGGGAAGAACACCGAAATTCACCCTGTGGAACATCGCGAGAAGTATGCTTTCAAGTGGGACAGGACCAACTATCTGCAGGAACCCGGCCTGGAATTGGTTGTACCGCGTGGAATGTTGTACGATGACGTTTGGCTGGACTATTCCGTACGTGCCGATAGCGGGGATGTGGCTTTTACTTATCAGCTGCACAATAAGCGTGTCCCTCTGCACGGAGCGTGCGAGATGCGCATCGGCTTGCGGCGCGACCGTCTGGAAGATAAATCGAAGTATTATGTAGCCGGCGTTACGGCGCGGGGCGGAAAATACAGTATAGGCGGCACTTACGAGGACGGTTTCATGAAAGTCCGTATCCGCGACCTGGGCACTTATACGGTAGCGGTAGATACCGTGCCGCCGGAGATAATTCCGCTCAACCCCGGACAGTGGGGGCGTACGGGGCGCATCACCCTCAAGGCCAAGGATAAAGAAACCGGAATAAACAGTTACCGCGGAACGATAGACGGGAAATACGCTCTGTTCGGCAAGCCCAATTCCATCAGCGGCAATCTGGTCTGCGAACTCGACCCGAAGCATGTAAAGAAAGGTGGCAGGCACACTGTGGAAATGACCGTAACCGACGGTCGTGGCAACCGGACTACCGAAGAGTTTCATTTTGTATGGTAACTTTTCACCTGTGACATTGCATTATCAAACAAACCATATAATAACAGAAGTATGAAAAAATTAACTCTCTCCGTCGCATTAGCGGTGGCAACTGTGGTAAACGCATTTGCCTGTACCAACCTCATTGTGGGTAAAAACGCCTCTGCAGACGGTTCTACAATTGTTTCCTATTCTGCCGACTCCTATGGATTGTTCGGCGAGTTATACCATTATCCCGCAGGCGTGCACAAAAAGGGTACATGGATTGATGTGCACGAGTGGGACACCGGCAAGTACCTCGGCCGGATAGAACAGGCGCGCCAGACCTACAACGTCATCGGTAATATGAATGAATTCCAGCTTACTATCGGCGAGACAACCTTCGGCGGCCGTCCCGAACTGGTGGATACTACCGGCATCATCGATTACGGAAGTCTGATTTATCTCGGTCTGCAACGTTCCCGTACCGCCCGAGAAGCCATCAAGGTAATGACGGAACTCGTACAGGAATACGGTTATTACAGCAGCGGCGAGTCTTTCACGATTGCCGACCCCAACGAAATCTGGATTATGGAGATGATAGGCAAGGGTCCCGGTGTGCGTGGCGCTGTGTGGGTGGCTGTCCGCGTGCCCGATGATTGCATCTCCGCACATGCCAACCAAAGCCGTATCCACCAGTTCGATATGAACGACAAGAACAACTGCATGTACTCTCCCGATGTCATTTCCTTTGCCCGCGAGAAAGGTTATTTCGACGGAGTAAACAAGGACTTCAGCTTCGCTAAGGCCTATGCGCCGCTCGATTTTGGCGCTCGCCGTTATTGTGAAGCCCGCGTATGGAGCTATTTCAATATGTTTACCGCCCGAGGCAACGAGTTCTTACCTTATATATTAGGCGATACCGATACACCGATGCCGCTTTTCGTGAAGCCCGACCGTAAAATCTCCGTACAGGATGTAAAGAATGCCATGCGCGACCATTACGAAGGTACTCCTCTCGACATCAGCAAAGATTTCGGCGCCGGACCGTATCACACCCCTTACCGCCTTTCACCCCTTTCCTTCAAGGTAGGCGACAAGGAATATTTCAACGAACGCCCCATTTCCACCCAGCAGAGCGGTTTCGTGTTCGTGGCGCAGATGCGCTCCACCTTGCCCGATGCCATAGGCGGCGTACTGTGGTTCGGTACGGACGATGCCAACATGACCGTGTTCACTCCCGTATACTGCTGTACGGATAAGGTTCCCGTATGCTATTCGCGTGCAGACGGTGCGGACTACATCACATTCTCCTGGAACTCTTCTTTCTGGATTTTCAACTGGGTTGCCAACATGGTATATCCCCGTTACGACCTTATGATCGGCGATGTGCGTGCCACGCAGGCCGAACTCGAAAACACTTTCAACGATGCGCAGGAAGGTATCGAGTCTGCCGCCGCCAAACTTTTGGAGAAAGACCCTGCCAAAGCGAAAGCATTCCTGACAAACTATACCAATATGACGGCGCAGAGTACTTTCGACACCTGGAAACGTTTGGGCGAATTCATCATCGTGAAATACAACGACGGAGTTGTCCGCAAGATGAAAGACGGAAAGTTTGAGCGCAATGCCATAGGCCAGCCTGCCGGCGTGGAACGTCCGGGTTATCCGAAGGAATTTCTGGAAGAATATGTAAAACAAACGGGCGACCGCTATAAAATGCCCGATTGATTAGGATATTCAAACTTATTCTTTTACATTTGTGACAGAACAGAAAATGAAGTATTAACCTTTAATATAAAAAAAGTCTTATGGAAAATCAAGAGTTGATTAAACAGGTGACTGAGAAAGCCGAAAAGTGGCTTACCCCGGCATACGATGCCGAAACTCAGGCTGAAGTGAAACGAATGTTGGAAAATCCAGATAAAACCGAACTGATAGAGTGCTTTTATAAAGACCTGGAATTCGGAACGGGCGGTCTGCGCGGCATCATGGGTGCAGGCAGCAACCGCATGAATATCTATACGGTAGGTGCGGCTACCCAGGGATTGGCAAACTATCTGAACAAATGCTTCAAGGACAAAGGGCAAATCTCCGTTGTGGTGGGTCACGACTGCCGTAACAACAGCCGCAAGTTCGCCGAAATCTCTGCCGATATTTTCTCGGCAAACGGTATCAAGGTTTATCTCTTCGAGGATTTGCGTCCTACTCCGGAAGTTTCCTTCGCTATCCGCCACCTCGGTTGCCAAAGCGGTATCAACCTGACTGCAAGCCACAACCCGAAAGAATACAACGGCTACAAGGCTTATTGGGATGACGGTGCACAGGTACTTGCTCCGCACGACACAGCCATTATCGATGAAGTAAACAAGGTAACCGTTGAGGACATTAAGTTCAAAGGCAACAAAGATTTGATTCAGATTATCGGTGAAGATGTAGACAAGGTATATCTGGACAAGGTTCATACCCTTTCTATCGACCCGGAAGTAATCAAGCGTCAGAAAGATCTCAGCATCGTTTATACTCCGCTTCACGGCGCGGGCAGAACGCTCATTCCCGCTTCTCTGAAAGAATGGGGCTTTGAGAATGTACACTGCGTGCCCGAACAGATGGTGAAGAGCGGTGACTTCCCGACAGTGGTTTCTCCGAATCCCGAAAACGCGGAAGCGCTTTCCATGGCAATTGAACTTGCCAAGAAGATAGACGCCGACATCGTGATGGCAAGCGACCCGGATGCCGACCGCGTAGGTATGGCTTGCAAGGACGACAAGGGCGAATGGGTGCTGATTAACGGTAACCAGACCTGCCTGCTCTTCCTGTACTATATTATCAAGAACCGTATCGCAACCGGCAAGATGCAGCCTACGGACTTTATCGTAAAGACCATTGTGACTACCGAACTTATCAAGGCCGTTGCCGATAAGAACAAGATTGAGATGCTCGACTGCTATACCGGTTTCAAATGGATTGCACGTGAAATCCGTCTGCGCGAAGGCAAGCAGCAATACATCGGCGGCGGTGAAGAAAGCTACGGCTTCCTTGCCGAAGACTTCGTTCGCGATAAAGATGCCGTTTCCGCTTGTTCATTGTTGGCGGAAATCTGTGCATGGGCCAAAGACCAGGGCAAGACGCTGTATGACATCCTGATGGACATCTACGTAGAGTACGGTTTCTCCAAAGAAACTACCGTCAACGTAGTGAAGCCGGGTAAGAGCGGTGCCGATGAAATCAAGGCTATGATGGATAACTTCCGCGCCAACCCGCCGAAAGAAATCGGTGGCTCTGCCGTTTCTTTGACTAAGGACTACAAGACGCTGAAGGCTACCGATGCCAAAGGCAATGTAACCGCTTTGGATATGCCCGAAACATCCAACGTGCTTCAGTACTTTACGGAAGACGGTACGAAGATTTCCGTTCGTCCCTCGGGTACGGAACCTAAGATTAAGTTCTATATCGAGGTGAAAGGCGAAATGGGATGTCCTAAGTGCTATGCCAGCGCAAATGCCGAGGCTGAAAAGAAAGTGGAGGCAGTGCGCAAATCACTCGGTATCTAAGACTGTTTGATTTTCATATATGGAAAGGTGCAAGTGGCAGGAAGCTGCTTGCACCTTTTGTTTTTGCAGTGCGGGCAGGTGATAAGCCGGAATGTATTAAGTTTCTTTTATATTCTTTATACCGGTTGGCAAATCAATTCCCGTTAAATGCTGTTCTTATATGCAACAGCAGCCTACAGTTAACAGATAGTACTACAGATTGCGGTTGCACGCCGATTGGTTGATGTGAATGAGAGTCGTTTCATTC